>CDYN01012937.1_pt1 | contig 21812 bp, 18 predicted proteins | sample 554911 | NCBI WGS metagenome assembly CDYN01 (sample SAMEA3182083, study PRJEB8094) | gut metagenome | biome: human; feature: gut; material: Stool; isolation source: human stools | place: Canada | collected 2012-12-04
ATCCTGAACAATAACAGGATCATAAAAGCCTTTACTCTCAGTATCCTGATCTGTATACTTCTCAGGAACGATATTTTTCTCCTCAAGATAGATCACAACTTCATTTACGCTTTCCTTCACATCAACAAGATCAAAGTAATCTAAAGTGCCTTCAGGAAGAAGAAGGCGATAACCGTTTAACTCCATAAGCTATGAATTTGGAAACAAAGATAACAATTTATAAATTTACCCCTCAGCTTTTTACATTGACCCCATGTTGAGCCGATACGAAAACAAATCCTATAAGGAAATTGCAGTTCTCATGAATATCACCCCCAAAGGAGTAGATTTCCATATAAACAAGGCATTAAAGATGCTTCAGACTAACTTAAAAGATTATTTTCCACTCTTTCTCTATTTTTTTATGAAATGCCACTAGGAATTTTCCATTCTGAAGTGCTGTTTATATAGAAGCATAAAAGAATGCAATAAAATGGAAAAAGAGAAACTACATCGTTTTTTTGCCGGAACTACTTCTATACAAGAAGGCATGGACATAAGAGCATGGATGGAAGCATCCGAAGAGAACAAGCGCATTTTTTACAAAGAGCGTAAATTGTTCGATGCCCTCATGGTGCATGATGACCAAACTACAAATAACTGCATTTCCACCAAACGAATTCCCAAAATTATTCGTCAATGGCTGAAAATAGCTTCCGTCATCATACTGACGCTTACCATTAACTATTTATATCAGGAATATAAATCGGAAAATGAAGTCATTGCCATGAATACAGTATCTGTTCCGGCAGGACAACGTACCAATATTACTTTACCAGATGGAACTAATGTATGGCTGAATGCCCGTACCACTTTACAATATCCGGTCACTTTCAGCCAAAAGCAACGAACAGTTTTTTTAAAAGGAGAAGCTTATTTTGATGTAACCAAGAAGAAAAAAACTCCTTTTATTGTACGGACAGACAAATATGACATTGAAGTTTTGGGTACACAGTTTGATGTAGATGCTTATCCTGACCAAACGGCGTTTGAAACAACTTTAATGAAAGGTAGTGTAAAAGTTACCTCACAGCACTTTCCTGAACAGACAATAACCTTGAAGCCTCATCATAAAGCATATGTAAAAGACGGGCAGTTGGCAGTTACCAAAGTAAACGATTTCACTCCTTACCGCTGGAAAGAAGGTTTGATCTGTTTTAAAGATGAACCTTTCCAGACCATCATGGAAGATTTTGAAAAATATTATGGTATCCGGATCATCATCAATAACAAAAAGGTATTGAAATATTCCTATAATGGCAAGTTCCGTCAAGCAGACGGTATTGATTATGCATTAAGAGTGCTGCAAAGGGATATCCATTTTAAATATGAAAGAGCCAACGATGAAGAAATTATTTACATCAATTGACCAGACAATACTAACCTAAAAACAACAAGCCTATGAAGAAAAGCTCAAGTTAACCTTAAAAAGAAAAATGCCGATAAGTGTTGCCGCACTTACCGGCATAGACTCAAAACAATTTTTCAAGTAAAAAAATCTATTTAAATCAACGCAAAGGTATGAAAAATAACACTTTGTCGGGGAGATATTGCTTCAAAAATCCCCGATTTAAACAAATCTTTAGAATTATGAGAATTTCCACTTTCCTATTGATGGTCTGTGTGTTCTGTTCGTATGCTGGGAATGCCCATTCTCAAAATGCAAAAGTCAGCATACGTATGAATAATGTTAAACTGGATAAGATCCTGAATGAAATTGAAAACCAAACTGATTATCTTTTTATCTACAATAACCAAGTAGATATTAACAAAATTACTTCCGTAAAGGTCAAAAATGAAGCCGTAGCACAAGTACTGGACAGAATTCTGTCAGGGACCGGTATCAACTATGAACTGGAAGGTACACACATTATTTTAACTACAGAAGCTATTAAAGACTTGCATGCTCAACAACAAGCTAAAACAGTAACGGGAACGGTAACAGATGTCAGCGGAGAACCCATTATCGGAGCCAACATCCGTATAAAGGGAACCACAACAGGTACAATCACAGATATAGATGGCAACTTCAGTATTAAAGCCGAACCACAATCTGTTATCGAAGTTTCCTACATTGGTTACCTCACACAAGAAACGGTTATCAACAACCAAAAAAGTATCCGTTTTCTATTAAAAGAAGATACAAAAACTCTTGATGAAGTGGTAGTCATTGGATACGGTGTACAGAAAAAAGCAGACTTGACAGGATCTGTTGCAAACATTAACACAGAAAAACTAAATACACAAAGTAACGCCAACATCGGCCAGGCGCTGCAAGGCAAAATTGCAGGGGTAGACATCGTATCTCAAGGTGGTGCCCCAGGTTCGGGAACCCGTATCATGGTCCGCGGTATTGGTACGCTAAACAACGCCTCCCCTCTTTACATTGTCGATGGCATGTATATGAACAGTATTGATCATATCAACCCCAATGATATTGCCAGCATTGACGTATTGAAAGATGCCTCATCCGCAGCTATCTACGGTTCCCGTGCAGCCAACGGTGTTATCATTGTCACTACCAAAGAAGGAAGTAACACAGAAGGAAAACCTATCATTGATTTATCTGTCAACTTAGGTATATCAACTGCCAGCAAATTTCTTGATATGCTAGATGCCAAAGGATGGGCAGAAGTTACCACTATAGCCCGTCAAGCTATCGGCAAACCGGCATTAGACATGGCTACCGATCTGGCTAACAAACCAGACAATGACTGGCAAGACATCATGTTTCGCCCCGCACTGATGCAAAACTACAATTTGTCTGTAAAAGGTGGTGGAAAATATTCCACTTATTACACCGGCTTAGGTTATTTCAACCAAGACGGTATTGTAAAAGGTACCAATTACCAACGGTATAATATCCAATCCAAGAATGATTATAAAAGAGGGATATTCTCTGCTGGAACAAATCTCATTATTTCATTCAGTCATGACAAGCCCCTTCACCAGGAACTTCGAGGCGGCATGATTGGCACCATTCTGCAAAGTGTTCCTACTTTGGAAAAATATGATGATACTCGTGAAGGTGGATATGGTGGCACATATGGTGATGTGGTAAACATTCCTCACCCATTGGCCATTATTGATGACAACATCATGGACCGTTATAACGAAAATGTAAAAATATTCGCTAACTTGTATGCACAAATTGAACTTTTTAAAGGACTAAAATACAAACTGAATTTAACTCCAGACTTTTCTTTCGAAAGATATAAGAATTATCTCAATAAATATGATTTTGGATTAGCGACCAACAGCATCACCCAATTAACAGAAAGACAAAGAAGGAGACGTAATATACTTGTTGAAAATTTATTAACTTTCGACCGTACGTTCGGAGAGCATAAAATTTCAGCATTGGCAGGTTATACCTATCAAGACAGCAGATTCCGCCACATACAAGCCTATGGTGAAGGATTACCCCAGGGATTAGAAGAAATAGATGCAGCCACAACCAATCGCAGCAACGAAGGCAATTCATGGAGAAGTGTCCTTACCTCTATTCTCGGACGCGTATTCTATTCCTACCAAAATAAATACTTATTCACCGCCACTATCCGCCGGGACGGTTCCTCCAAATTCGGTAAGAACAATCGATATGGTTACTTCCCCTCTTTTTCATTAGGATGGAATGTGGCCGAAGAAAAGTTCATGGAAAACGTGCATTGGCTTGATCAGCTAAAGCTTCGTGGCGGATATGGCGTTTTAGGAAATCAAGAAATCGATAACTATCAATATTCCTCCACCATCACTACCGGCATCAATTATCCCGATGGCAACGGTGGTCTGCTTCAAGGAGCATTTCCTAAAAATTTTGCCAATCCGGATATAAAATGGGAAGAAACCGCTATGACTAATGTCGGCATTGATTTTATGGCTTTTAATAACCGACTAAGCTTAACAGCAGACTATTATGTGAAAAATACAAAAGATATCTTGCTGACCGTTCCTATTCCTATCTCTTCCGGTGGTGCCAATGACCCTATACGCAATGCGGGCAAGATACGTAACAATGGCTTTGAATTCAATTTAGGATGGATGGACCAACCCAATCCGGATATTTCGTATGGCATCAACTTAATTGGGTCTTTCAATAAAAACAAAGTAATAGCCATGGGAAGTGAAAGCGGATCTATCAAAGGCGGTTCTACCAACCAAAACATCACTACCAGTGAAACCAAAGCCGGATATCCTATTGGAGGTTATTGGCTTATCTCTACAGCCGGATATTTCAATAGTCAGGAAGAAGTAGACGCATATGCCAAAGACGGTAAAAAAATACAACCAGCCGCCGAACCGGGTGATATAAAATTTGTAGATGCCAACAACGATGGCGTTATCAATGACGACGACCGTGTATTTCAAGGCAGTCCTTTTCCCGATTTTACTTTCGCGCTGAATGGTAATATGAGATACAAAAATTTCGACTTATCAATCGGACTGCAAGGAGTGTTAGGAAATAAAATTTATAATGCAACCCGTCAGACATTAGAAGATGTAACCAAAGGTTCCAATTTTCTGGCAAGTTGCCTGGATTATTGGACTCCTGAAAACAAAAATGCCTCCCATCCACGTCTGACATGGGATGATCCTAACCGTAATACCCGTGCAGAATCCGACCGTTATCTTGAAAATGGTTCTTATTTGCGTCTCCGCAGTGTTCAATTAGGTTATACATTTCCTCAGACATGGTTTAAAGGTGCCATACAGCATGCCCGTGTGTATATTAACGCTGAAAACTTATTTACTATCACCAGTTACAGCGGATATTCACCGGATGTCAATGCAGACAATGCCAATTATCGGGGATTTGATAATTTTATTTACCCGACTAACCGTACTTTCATGTTAGGACTAAATGTAACATTCTAAAAATAAACATCTTATGAAAACATATATTAAAACGACATTGACCATATTGATTTCAGGCATGCTATTCAGTTCCTGCGAAGATCAATTAAACCAGGCCAATCCCAACCAAGCAACAGAAGATACTTTTTGGAAAGATGAAACCGATTTCAATCTGGCCTTGACCTCTTGCTATACTCCACTGAAGAATGCCCTAAACGGCGGTTATTATGGAACTCGCGGTGTAATGCTGAGAATAGCCCGAGCCGATGAAGTCGACTTCCGCAACGATATTTCGGATGTATATACAGTAAACCGTTTTACTAATAGTAATACAAACTCACTGACACAAGGCATGTTCTATCAATTTTACAATGCCTTGTACCGTACCAACTCCATTATGCAAAAACTGGAAGAAAAGAAAGAACAATTTTCTACCGATTTTCAAAATTCGGTAAAAGGAGAATGTCTTTTCATACGTGGCTTCTATTTATTCCAGTTAGCCAAAGAGTTTAAAGACGCCCCTCTCCGCCTGACAGCCTCCCAATCTCCCTCGACTTTCCCTTTAGCAAAATCATCACAAGCTGATATATGGGCACAAGCCAAAGAAGATTTAAAAACCGCTGCTTCCCTATTGCCCATAACGAATAAAATAGGAAAGCCTACACAAGGAGCCGCTTATGCCGCTTTGGGTAAAATATATGTCTATGAAGAAAATTGGCAAGAAGCGATAAACGTCCTCGAGCCTCTGACGCAGAATCCTTACACCTACAAACTAGTAGAGGACTTTAATTGGAATTTTGATGACACTCATGAAAACAATGCCGAAAGTATTTTCGAGTTATTGATAGAAGATGTGGGTGGAACAGATCTTTGGGGAGATGGAGAAAATATCAATTCCACCCAATCCAATACCCGCCCTAAAGAATATGCCGCTGCTGAAGTCGGAGGATGGTATGAAGCAAATCCTACCCAGCAAATTATGGATATCTTCTGGAAGGAAAAAGACAAAGACGGCAATTTTGATTATCGTGCCCGCTGTTCTGTGGCATGGGACTATGAGGGATGCACTTACTACCAAAGACCTTTCCGGGAAGTTTTTGCACAAGACAAGTGGAAAACATACTGGATTTTGAAATATCAGAACTGGAAGACTCAAAAAGATGAACCGGCACCTCCCAAGTCATTCATCAATGAAAGAGCCATCCGCTATGCCGATGTATTATTGATGCTGGCAGAAGCCTATATGAACAAAGGGGCTTTAGACACATCTATCGGATATATTAATCAAATCCGCCGACGCGCCAACCTGAATGACTATAGCGGCCCAATAACCAAAGAAGGGGTTTTTGAAGATCTGGTACACCAACGCGCCATTGAATTCTTTGTGGAAGGCGAACGTTTCTACGATTTACGCAGATGGGGATTGTTAGAGCAGACATTAAAAACTTGTGATGATACCCGCTATAAAAACTATCAGACTGGCAAATCCGGTAATATCAATAAGTTCAACTACTTCCCGATACCAGCCAAAGAACTTGACACCAATCCACTTTGTACGCCTAGTGAAGGATGGTAAATCAACAGGTATTAGCTTATATATAACATCAGTAAATTAGTTCTGGGGCTGATTGTTCTTCAAGCAACATTCAGCCTCTCTTTCTCTTCACACTAACCATGAAACGTATCCTTTTATTTGTTTGCATACAATTTTTCTTATTGGCATCTTTTGCCGGAGAAACCATAAATTTCTGTAAAAGCTGGAAATTCCATCTAGGAGATGCAGGCAAAGGAGCCTCTTCTTCCTCATATAACGATTCTCAATGGCGCATATTGAACATTCCTCATGACTGGAGCATAGAAGGCACTTATAAACAATTTGAAAACGGAACCGACTGGCAAAGCGGTTTCCTGCCTGCCGGAATAAGCTGGTATCGAAAAACTTTTACCATTCCTTCCAAATGGAAAAATAAAAAAGTACAAATCCTATTTGAGGGCGTATATCTGAACAGCGAAGTATGGATAAACGGTCATTGGCTGGGCAAACGCCCTAATGGGTATATCAGCTTTGTATATGATTTAACTCCATATTTGCAAGAAGGCAAGAACCAAATCGCTGTAAAAGTAGATCACAGCAAAGCATTAACCGGACGTTGGTATACAGGATCAGGAATATATCGTCCTGTATACCTGCTGGTCAGTAACCCCACCCACATTCCTTATTCCGGAATCCATTTCAGATCCAAGCTACAAAATAAGCAATCTGCCACCTACACCCTATCTATAGAAATTGAAACACAGGAGAAAAAGCCAATCAAAGTAAAAACATATCTACAAGCTCCCAACGGTAGCATAGCCGATACTTCTGAAAAAATATTTGTCCCATCTGCAGATTCTCTTTGCTTCCTGTCAGGGAGCATCAGGAAACCATTATTATGGTCACCTGATTCTCCTAACGTCTATACACTTATATGCCAACTGACAAGAGATAACAAGATACTAGATGAATGTAGATTACCTGTAGGCTTCCGTCAATTAGAATTCAACCCGGTCAGCGGATTCCTGCTCAATGGCAAATCACTAAAAATAAAAGGAGTATGCGATCATCATACAGCCGGTGCTGTAGGAGCCGCCGTACCCGACGACCTACTTCATTATCGTCTCAAATTATTGAAAGATATGGGATGTAATGCGATACGCACCAGTCATAATCCCTTCTCTCCTGCTTTCTATAATTTATGCGATACGATGGGAATCATGGTACTAAACGAAGGATTGGACGGATGGAATCAACCTAAAGCCGCCGATGACTATGGAAATTACTTTGATGAATGGTGGCAAAAAGATATGACTGATTTCATAAAACGAGACCGCAACCATCCCTCTATCATTATGTGGAGTATCGGCAACGAAGTAACGGGAGCTACCCCCGAAATCCAACACAACCTGGTCAGCCTATTTCACCAACTGGACCCTGACCGCCCTGTCACTCAAGGAGGAACTGATCCTACTAGAGGTATGAAGACCGATTATCAAAAAAAATTCAACTATCTAGACATTATCGGCTTCAATGGAAATGGAGAAGAAATAGGAGAACTAGAACACTTCCACAAAAACTACCCAACACTTTGTGCCATTGCTACAGAGGTACCCCACACTTATCAAACCCGTGGCGTATACCGAAGCCAGACACAATGGAGAAGACGGGATTTCCCCGCTCCTTGGGAAAAAGGAAACATAAACTGGGAACAATTTAAACATCGGGTCTTTCCTATACCTGACCTGACGGAAAAAGAATGCTTCCCCGAAGAATCCGATTATCCCTATTATCAATCGTCCTACGACAATGCTTCTGTACGTATCAGCGCCCGTAAATCATGGCAACGCACCTGTTCTTTCCCTTGGTTAATGGGAGAATTCCGATGGGGCAGTTTTGACTATTTAGGTGAAGCCGAATGGCCTCAACGATGTGGCAATTTCGGTATTATCGACATAGCTGCCATTCCGAAAGACGCCTATTTCCTCTACCAAAGTTTATGGACCGACAAACCAATGGTACACCTTCTTCCGCATTGGACGCATCCGGGAAAAGAAGGAAAAACAATTCCCGTAGTCATTTATACCAACTGTGATGCAGTAGAGTTATTTATAAATAATGTATCTTTGGGCAGTAAACCTTATACAGGGGAGCAACTGATATGGTTAGTTCCTTATTCGCCCGGAAAAATAGAAGCCCGAGGCATAAAAAAAGGAAAAATCGTGGCAACAGACTGTTATCAAAGTGCAGAAGCACCTCATTCTGTCGCCCTTGCCAGTAACAAGTATTCTGTAAAAGCCGGTTCGGATGAAGTCATACGCATAGAGATCGACATAACAGATAAAAACGGAATTCCTTGTCCTTATGCCTCCAATGAACTCAGTTTCCACGTAAGTGGACCACTCCGGCTATTAGGGGTAGACAACGGAAACCCTACAGATATGTTTCCATACCAACAGCCCCACTGCCGTTGCTTTCGGGGAAAATGTGTAGTATTATTACAATCTGACGAAGAAAAAGGAAAAGGAACCCTGACTGTACAAGGAACAAAATTAGTAGAAAAAAAATTAATCATCGAAGTGATATGAAAAAAATTCTTTTATTACTCTGTTTATGCTTATTCATAGAAGAGATTGCTTCTCGAGAATTAGACAAGACATTCCAGTTGCTTCCACAACCACAATCCATAGAACTGACTTCTGGAAAAGGAATCAATTATTGGGAGTTATCCTATATTCTGTCATCAGACACAACTTCCATCCCCATATTGGGAGATATGCTCAACAAACTTCCCCGTTGCCCACGAAAAGGGAAACCCATCCGGCTCCAACTCACCAGCCAGCATGTTCCTGCTTCTCCAGAAGGATACATGATGGAAATTAATGAAAAAGGAGTCTGTATATCAGCCAGAACCATGACAGGTATCTTCTACGGTTGCCAAACTTTAGAACAATTAATGGAAGACAGCCGGGATTTCAACATACTTATTCCAGCCATGCTAATCATCGATTATCCGGCCATTTCCTATCGGGCCGTGCACTTTGATGTAAAACATCATTTAGACCGCATGGAGTATTATTATCAGGAAATAGACAAACTGGCCCGATACAAAATAAACGCAGTTATTTGGGAGCTGGAAGATAAACTGCGTTATACCCGACGCCCCGAAATAGGTGCCCCCAATGCCATCAGCAAGCAGGAAATGCAAGCCTTATGCCGCTATGCCAAAGAACGGAATATTGAAATAACCCCCTTGGTCCAAGGTTTGGGACATGCCGGTTTTATTTTAAAACATCATTGGGAACTACGTGAAAACCCCGACAGCGACTGGGAGTTTTGCCCATCTGACCCTCGTACCTATGATTTGCAATTCGACCTTTACCGGGATGCTATCGAAGCCATGCCTTACAGCAAATACTTACATATAGGAGGAGATGAAATTACCGCCATAGGCATAGACCAACGCTGTAAAGCCACCGGAAAAACTCCATTTGAACTACAAATGATCTGGTTGAAAAAAGTATGCGATTTCGCAACAGCTCACAACCGCATTCCTATTTTCTGGGATGATATGCCATTAAAATACGGCGGTGTATGGGATTTGGTCAACAGTAATGAAACCCAGGATGAAATAGCAGCAAAATGGAACGATAAAAAATTGAATGAAAGCATCAAATTATTCCCCAAAGAATGTGTGTATATGCGATGGAACTACAAAGATGCCACCCAGCCGGGGCATCAACGCATTTTACAATGGTATCATGACAAAGGACTGAAAGTAATGGGAGCTACCGCTGCTTCGTGTGGCAGTTCTCCATTTATACCGCGTGAAAATTCACTGGCCGGCTATATCAAAGGATTCAGCAAATTAGTTGCTCAAAATCAACTGGAAGGAATTTTGGCCACAGCATGGGATGATGGTTCCCCACACTCTGAAACGGTGTGGCGTGGATACATCGCACAGGGAGAATATGGCTGGAACCCAACAGCACGGACAGTCGAAGCCTTCAAAGCCGCACATGCCCAACGAGAATTTGGCTTTCATCCAAATGACAACCATATGGCTTTTCTGGATGAACTGGAACAAGAAGCATTTTTCTTTGATGATGCCCTGGTCAATTCGGGAAGGCGCAATCCGGCATGGGGAACTACTGATTTTACTTTAATCAGCCTACCGGATCCAGACGCACCGGGAGCATGGAGCCGTACCTACCAACAAAAAATAGCCCAAGCAAAGGTGGAACAAAAACGATATGAAAAAATATGCCAAGGCATAAAAGAGGCTAAACAACATGCTTTACGCAACCGCTATACATTAGAGGTATACGAACAGACAAACCACTTGTTCAACTTCCCTGTCCGTCTGATTCTAGCCTTGCACAACTATGATATCACTATACATGAACAAGACAAACAGACAGCATTGCAACAAATAAATGAAGTGTGCAATGACTTTCAGACCATGAGAAAACAATTGGAAGAGACCTATTCACAGACCCGTTTTATGGAACAACCTGACGGTTACATTGCTGACCAAAACCACCACAACCATCTTGCCGCCAAAACCAACAACAGCGACTGGTGGTATTATTATGAAATTCCAATGATAAGGAAGACAAGAACATGGATGAACTCTCAGACCGCCCGACAGAAAAACATTCCATAAAAAACAACGAATGAAACTTTAATATAAAAAATAATATGAACCTTATAATACAACACTACTTTATGAAACAACATTTTTTATCTTATCTCATCGCCCTGCTGCTATTTCCTCTCTATGAGATGCAAGCAGCCTACCAGCCTGAGTTTTCTACTGCCGGTTTCTATGAACTGGCAAACTCCGGACGTGAAGTATATTCCATGAATCCGGCATGGCGATTCCACAAAGGAACCGCTACAGGTGCGGAAACCACCGACTTTAATGACCAGGACTGGAAAGTGGTTTCCCTGCCCGACGGCATTGAATATGTACCGACTGAGGCCAGTGGATGTATCAACTATCAAGGTGAGGTATGGTACCGCAAACATTTCACTCCGGCAAATGAATTGAAAGGCAAAAAACTTTTCCTGCATTTCGAAGCTATCATGGGAAAAAGCAAAGTTTTTGTAAACGGCAATTTATTGACCGAACACTTTGGCGGATACCTGCCTGTAGTCATTGATGTCACCGATGCACTGAATTGGGGGACAGACAATGTGATAGCTGTATGGGCAGACAACAGCAATGACCCCAGTTATCCTCCCGGCAAAGCACAGGATGTACTGGATTATACTTATTTTGGCGGCATCTATCGTGACTGCTGGCTAATAGCCCATCGTCCGGTTTTCATCACCGATCCCAATTTCGAAAACGAAATGGCAGGCGGCGGGCTTTTCGTGGCATACGACAAAGTTTCCGACACTTCCGCAGAAATAATCCTGAAAGCCCATATACGTAATGACAGTAAAAAGAACTTCAAAGGAGTAGTAGAATATGAACTTCAGCAACCCGACGGCACACAAGCCGCATTTCTGAACGATGTCATTCAAGTACGTCCGGGCAAGGCAGTCACTTCAAAAGATAAAATAACGTTGAAGTTTCCTCTGCTTTGGAGCCCTGAAACGCCTACGTTATATAACCTGATTGTCCGTATCCGCGACAATGAAGGAAATGTAGTGGACGGCTACCGCCGCCGTATCGGTATCCGCAGCGTAGAATTCAAAGGAAAGGACGGATTCTGGCTGAACGGCAAACCTTATCCAAGCCCGCTGATTGGCGCCAACCGCCATCAGGATTTTGCCGTAGTAGGCAATGCCGTTGCCAACAGCATTCATTGGCGCGACGCTAAAAAGCTACGCGACACAGGTATGAAAGTCATCCGAAATGCTCACTGCCCTCAAGACCCCGCCTTTATGGATGCATGTGACGAACTGGGGCTGTTCGTCATTGTAAACACACCGGGATGGCAATTCTGGAATGACGCTCCTGAATTTGCACAACGGGTTTATAGCGATATCCGCAACCTGGTACGGCGTGACCGCAATCACCCTTGTGTATGGTTATGGGAACCTATCCTGAATGAAACCTGGTATCCGGCAGACTTCGCCAAAAATACCCTCGATATTGTCAATCAAGAATACCCTTATCCGTATTGCTATTCCGGTTGCGACAGCGAAGCACGGGGACATGAGGTATATCCGGTACTCTTCACTCATCCGGCCAATGCGGACAAGGACTGGGCCATCAAAAGCCTCGACCCTAAAATAACCTATTTCACCCGCGAGTGGGGAGATAATGTAGACGACTGGAACTCGCACAACTCCCCCAGCCGTGTGGCACGCAACTGGGGGGAACAGGCTATGCTCATCCAGGCACAGCATTATGCCGCCCCCCGTTATCCTTTCACCTGTTACGATGTACTCTGCCGTACTCCGCGCCAACATGTCGGCGGCTGTTTGTGGCACTCGTTCGACCACCAACGCGGCTATCATCCCGATCCCTTCTATGGTGGTGTGATGGACGTATTCCGTCAACCCAAATATGCTTATTATATGTTCAAAGCCCAGCGCTCGCCCGAAAAGCAAGACCGTCTTTTCGAAACAGGACCGATGGTGTACATCGCCCATGAAATGACTCCCTTCTCACCCAAAGACGTTACTGTGTACTCCAATTGTGACGAGGTGCGGCTTACTTATAATAAAGGTGGCAAGACATGGACTTACACCAAGCCGGCAACGAAAGAAGGAATGCCCTCACCCGTTATTACATTCAAAGATATATACGACTTCATGATAGACAAAAACATGTCTATGAGAAAGAAGAAACAGGACGAGGTGTTCCTACTGGCCGAAGGCATCATAGATGGAAAAGTAGTTGCCACGCACGAAGTACGACCGGCCCGGCGTCCCGAGAAAGTGCTACTTTGGGTTGACAATGAAAACACCGACTTAAAAGCTGATGGCTCCGACTTTGTAACCGTAGTAGCCGCCATAGCCGATAAAAACGGGAACATCAAACGTCTGAACAACTATTATGTGAAATTCCATGTAGAAGGCGAAGGACGTATTTTGGGCGGAGCGAATATACTGGCCAATCCGGCTCCGGTAAAATGGGGAACAGCCCCCGTGCTGATACAATCCACCTTGAAGCCGGGTAAAATCAAAATCACTGCCAGCGTATTGTTCGAAGGCTCGCAAATGCCTGCCAGCGCAGTGTTGGAATTAGAAAGCAAGCCGGCGGCTCATCCTCTCATCTACACCGAAAGTGAAGCTGCGCTGATTTCCATGAACAGCGACTCACCTTTCGGGCAATCAGCCGCCAAATCGGCTTCCGAACTGGAACAGGAACGTTTGCTGAAAGAACGGAATGCACAAAAGCTGAAAGAAGTGGAAAAACAGCAAGCTGATTTCGGTGAAAAGAAGTAAACCTTTCCATCCGGTGTGGGGAAGAGGCAGAAAGAGAAAAGCAATTCAAAGCCTCTTCTACTCCATCCCCATAAGGGATGGAACAAAATGAAAAAACTAAAATACAAATCACCCATGACATATAAGTTAACCGTTACAACCCTGGCACTAACTGCCATAACCTCCACTGTAGCAGCCACTCACGCCAAACCAGACACGGAACATCCCCATATCGTATTGATTTTATGCGATGATATGGGATTCTCTGATTTATCCTGCTACGGAGGAGAAATACATACCCCTAATATAGATTATCTGGCCGAACAAGGCATACGTTTCAGCCAATTTAAAAACACAGGACGAAGCTGCCCCAGCCGTGCCGCCTTACTCACCGGACATTATCAGCACGAAGCGGGAATGGGATGGATGACCGCGGTAGACGAACATCGTCCGGGGTATCGGGGACAGATTTCGGATCACCTGCCCACCCTTGCCGAAGTACTGCGCGACCAAGGCTATGCCACTTACATGAGTGGCAAATGGCATGTTACCTTAGATGCGGCCTTTGAAACCCCCAATGGAAGTTATCCAGTTCAACGGGGATTCGACAAATACTACGGCTGCCTGCATGGAGGGGGAAGCTATTACAAACCAGATCCCGTTTATCATAACCTGCAACGGATTACCGAGTTTCCGGATGATTATTACTATACCACCGCTATCACAGACTCTGCCGTTAGTTTTATCAAACAACATCCCACGCAGACTCCCATGTTCATGTACATAGCACATTACGCACCTCACTTGCCCCTACAAGCCCCCCAAGACAAGATAGATGCTTGCCGTGAGCGCTATAAAGCCGGCTACGATGTTCTACGCCAACAACGTTTCGAACGTCAAAAAGCCTTAGGGCTGATAACGCCGGAAATGGTTCTTCCAGTCTTCCAAAAAGAATTTCCGGACGGTAAACGACCCGCCTGGACCGAACTTACTCCACAGCAGCAAGAAAAATGGATAACCGATATGGCTACCTATGCCGCCATGATCGAAATCATGGACAGCGGCATAGGAAAGGTAATACAGACCTTAAAAGACAAAGGAATGTATGAACATACCCTGTTTCTGTTTATGAGCGACAACGGCTCTACCAGTGAAGGGGGATTCATCAAACAGCTGATGGCTGATTTAAGCAATACCCCCTATCGCAGTTACAAACAATGGGTATTCCAAGGAGGAACCAGTTCCCCTCTCATCCTTACAGACGGAAGAAGCAAAAGCCAGACAGAAAAAGGCAGTATCTGTCGGGAACCCAGTCATATCATTGATATTTTTCCCACCTGCCTGGATATTGCTTCCGCACATTACCCCGACACGTTTCACAATCAAAAAGTGAAATTGGCCGGAACCAGTCTCCTGCCGGCTATACGAAAACAAAAAATACAGCCGCGCGATCTTTTCTTTGAACATCAGACCTCATGCGCCATCCTGTCTGACGGTTGGAAACTAGTACGTGCCAACGGCAGACAGCCTTGGGAATTGATTCACCTCACCACCGATCCTTTTGAGACACAAGATCTTTCCGAACAATTTCCTTTAAAAGCAAAAGAATTAGAAAACAAATGGACACGATGGGCAGAGCAACAACACGTTTATCCTTTTGAATACCGTCCATGGACAGAACGAATCAATTATTACCAGTCACTATATCCCGATCAAAAAGGCAAAGAAAACTAAAAAGTTTCCATAAAAATCCCTGTTTAAATTTTCATTCATACAATTCCCTTCATTCAAAACAACAAAAAACTATGATTTTCAATGAGAATTTAAACAGGGAGACAATGCCCCCCCCTGCCATCTCCTCAAATTTCCCCTTATTCCCCTAATTTATCGAAAAAAAATCAGCTTTCGCCGAATAGATTAGAAAAATCGGCCGAGAACATTTACCTTTGCTGTCTGAAGTTATGAAAAAGGTCTAAGATATTGAAAATGAGCATAGGTTATTCGCTCATTATGGTAATAGGTTACGAATAAGAGAGTTATCTCCTTAAATATACTTCTGCGCGTTGCGTAACCTTCAAAGAACTCTTCAAGTACAAAAGTACAAATAAAACGGGAGATTACGACAGAATCTCCCTACTTTTTTCACTTTAATTTGGCTTTTCCGTAAAAGCGATTTAACTCCGTCGGTACACCATAGCCAAAACAAGTTTTGACAACCATGTCCCGACTATCCGCATAAGCGAAGAAAAGGGCTTTGCCTCATGCCTAAACAACAAGTTTAGACTGATGAAGCAAGGCCCATTTCTTTTGGGTTTATGCCACAAAGGTGCTTTTACGGATTTTCTGAGATTTTTTTCTTTTTGCTGTTTTTTTGAGCCGGTAGCGGAAAGCTGCATGTGACCGCCCGCCCATAAATGGGACAAGCCGTCACCCACAGCAGGCAAACCGGGAAGAATGGTTTATTTGCCCGACCAAATGGGTTTGGCCAGACGGATAAACCACACTTCCTTGCAGGTGGTTTGCCCGGTTTCACGCTTCCGGCGGTATTTCCTTTCTCTTTGTCTTTTCTTCTTTTTGTGGATTTCTCTCTGAAGTTTTCTCTCGAATCTGCCTCTACTTCCGTTTACCTCCATTTTTACGCCTTTCAGTAGCCGCATCAGTCAGTCATTTTCGTTCTGGGCGCAAAGGTAATTCCGGGATTTGACGGGGATGCAAGGTCAAGCCTCCTGTTGTCTGGAAAAATCTCCAGCCCTGCGGGTAGTATTTTTCCGAAAAACCTTGCATCCCCTAATCCCTACCTTTTTGAGCACCCGAAACGAAAACGACCGATGCGACAGAAAGACGCATTAAAAAAAATGTCGGATAAACGAGAGGCAGATAAGATAGTTTGAAACTCAACTCCCTCAGCTCTTGAATCCGCATTAAAAACAAAAAAAATCAAAAACAACGTAGATATGACAACAACGGCAAATTTCAGACAAGTGGCGCAATACATAGGACTTGCAGTATGCGGTTTAATCGTGCGCACCGCCTTCGGGATGTTCGGCATCCTCTTGGGCATCATTTCAGAGATTGTAAACGGATTGTTCCGAGTGGCGATAGGTATAATCGTGGCTATCCTTTCCACCATTGCCTTCTTCGGTCTTATCCTTTGGTTATTCACCCTTTAATACTTACCGATATGGCAAAGAGAAACAGCAAGACAGCAGCACAGCAGTGCAGATACTATGAGGTGGACAACATCTTCGAGTATATGGTGGAAACATACATCAACGGCAATATATCTGTGTTCCGTGAACTCTACCACGAACTGAACAAGGACACCCGAAAGGATTTTACCGACTTCCTATTGAGCGAAGTGGAGCCGACCTATTGGAGAGAGATACTGAAAGAAACAATCTAAAACAACAGCGATATGAAAGGAACTGACTATTTTAAGAAAACGATACTGATGTACTTGGAGCAACGTGCAGAGGAAGACCAACTCTTTGCCAAAAGTTTCAGCAACCCTGCCAAGAACATAGACGACTGCGTGACCTACATTCTGAACTATGTAAAGAACAGCGGTTGCAACGGCTTCACGGACGGAGAGATATTCGGGCAAGCCATCCACTACTATGAAGAAAACGAGATAGAGGTGGGCAAACCGATGAACTGCCAAGTGGCGGTGAACCATATTGTGGAACTCACGGCAGAGGAAAAGGCGGAAGCACGGCAGAAGGCTATCCAAAAATATCAAGACGAGGAAGTCCGCAAGTTGCAGAACCGCAACAGACCGGCAGCGAAAAAAGAAACTATTGTACAACCCTCCCTATTTGACTTTTGATTATGAAACCCAAGACACGCATACAAAAAGAGGTGGCAAGACTTTCCGCCAACCTTCACCCCATATCCGCAACACAAATTGATTGGGCATACCGCCATTGTGTTGAACATATCGGCTACCGCACCAAGAAAGGGAACATCACCTGTTCTGACTGCGGTCACGAGTGGCACAGCAACAACGGATTATGCGACAGCCTTGATGGTTGTACCTGCCCCCAATGCCGTGCTGAACTCAAAGTATGGGACACCCGAAAGCGCACTCACAAGGAAACGCAGTATTTCAGCGTGATAACCACCTGCAAAGGCTATCAGTTAATCCGTGTGGCACAGGTCAGATGCGAGAGCAGGAAAGGAGAGCCAATGAAATTCTACTGCCACGAGGTTGTGCAGCGTTGGATTTCACCCAAAGGCATCATTACCGACATGGCTCTGCTTCGTGGCTTCTCTTTCTGCTATTGCGATGTATGGGCTTTGGATAGCGGTATGGAGGTCAGACCACACAACAGCCTTTATGATGATGTTGTGGCATGGGGGAATGTGTATCCCAATATGAAGATATTGCCCCAACTCAGACGCAATGGTTTCAAGGGCGATTTTCACGGCATCTCCCCCGTGCGTCTTTTCAAGGCTTTGCTTTCAGACCCAAGAATTGAAACCCTTATGAAAGGCGGTGAGATTGAGGATATGAAATACTTTCTTTTCAATCCAATGATAGCCGATGAATGTTGGGCGTCATATCTGATTGCCAAGCGTCATAAATATCAGATACACAACCTCTCCATGTGGTGCGACTATCTACGTATGCTCAAAAAACTCGGTCAAGACCTCCGTAACCCGAAGAACATTTGTCCCGAAGATTTCATGGTGGCACACGACAAGACAACCCGAAAGATTGAAGCCATACATGAGAAGGAACGGATTGAGCGACAGCGCAGGTGGGAGATTGAAAGGCGTGAGCGTGAGCAGCAGCGACAACTCCAACAAAAGAAAGATGCGGAGGATTTCATCGCCAACAAATCCAAATTCTTCGGATTGGTAATCACTGACGAGGAAATAATCGTCAAGGTGCTTGAAAGCATAGACGAGTATTACAACGAGGGCAAGACGCAGAACATCTGCGTGTTCGGCAGTGAATACTATAAGAAAGCCGACACCCTCATACTCTCGGCAAGAATTGGCGGTGAGATAATTGAAACCGTTGAGGTGGACTTGCGCACCTTCAGAGTTGTGCAGTGTCACGGCAAGTACAACCAAGACACCGAATATCACGAGCGCATCATAGACCTTGTGAACAAGAACGCCAACCTTATCCGTGAACGGATGAAAGCAGCATAATATAAACCTATAATATTGAACAATATGGAAGTAAGAATTGAAAGTATGGTTTGTCTTTGGGATGATACAATCCCAAAGATGTTCCTTGAATTTGTAAACCTTCTCACTCTTGCAACGAGTGAGGAGCAGTTAAGGCGAAGCGTAAAGGACTTTGCCGAGAAGCATGAACTTGACAAGTTCTTCTGTTACGGCTTCGGCTCACACCATTTCTATATGCACCAACGTTACACGAGCGACCCCGAAATGGTGATGCAGAACAGAGTGCTGTCAGTACATTTTTAACCTATAAACAGAATGGAATTATGACCAACGAAAGAGAAAAAAGAAACCGCTACTACAAGTATATCGTCAAAAGACATTTGAACGATATAAGGGAACATATCGGATTATCCACAAACGAAATGGAAAGGAGTTATTACAATACCCGTTATGCAGCCCAATTGAGTATCTATGCCGAAGCACTCGGCATACAAGAGAAGTATTTAGAACAATTCATTCAAAAGCAAATGATATGAGTACACGAATGACCATCAATGGAGTGAGTACCTGCCAAACGGCAGGTACGGAAAAGTATGAAAGTTTCCAATTAGGTTACGGCAGGAAAAGACGTACCCTTGTGCAGTACGACTACCGTCATCACACGGACGGAGAGTTGTTCTCCTGCGTGAAACCGACATTGGAGGAGTGCCGAAACGAGAGGGACAAGTGGTTGAACAAGAAACAAGGAAAGGAGGATAAATTATGAATACACCCGCCTATCAGACAATAATAGTCAAGTTCAGAGAAGCGATTACGGAGTTGGACGGCATTTTCAGAGATACGCAGTTTTGGGGAGTGGCAACCCTTAAAGAGTGGATAGATGACTATGAGGGAAGCAGGTTTACCGCCATTGACACCCATACGGCAGTCATAACGAGCGAGTATAATATGGAGTGTCTGTTGGAATGGCTGAAACGCCATACACCCATTGCCGGGATAACCGAATGTTGAACAAGTTGGCGGTGCGGACACCGCCAACCATAAAACTAAAAAACAGATATGATAGCAAAGACCATTTTTGAACAGATAGGCGGCAGACGCTTTGCCGCCATGACGGGAAGCAAAGACTTCATAGATATGGGGAACGGACTCCGTATGAGCCTTGCACGGAACAAGACGAGTGCAAACCGCCTTGACATCATCTACGATGCAGGAACAGATTTATATAATATGCGTTTCTACCGCAAGACCTTCAGCAAAAAGACCTTTGAGTGCAGGACAACGGACATAGCCACGCACGAAGGCGTATATTGTGATATGCTCGAAGAGGTATTCACTATGGTAACGGGACTTTGCACGCATTTTTAAACGGTGGGCGGCAAAGCCGCCTACTTTCTTTCAGTGAGCAGGATGGCGGACAAAGAAAGTAGGCAAAGAAACCTTTGTCCCAATCTACGATGTCAGTCACAAAAACAAGTTTTATGGAAGCAATCAGGCAGAACTGAAAAAATCATCTTGCAAAGCAACGGTGGCATAAGCAAAAAGATGATTTTCAATAACCTCACAAATGAAAACTTCATGGCAGGAAATATGTGATAACTTTCAGCATATTACTGGGGTATGGACGTCGCATACTCCCCATAAAAATATATTGCTGAGCATATGATGATAAAAAAATGCTCTTTGAACACTGTCTTTATTGTATTTTTTGCTAAGTTTGATATGTAATGTTATATGTATAAAATGAATTGCTTTATACGATTGATATGATAATAATGAAAGTATTGCTGTTTTATATAAAAGAAATCAAATGAAGACTATTATATTTTTTTTTATTGTTCTTGTTGTGGGATGCAGCTCTCGTGAAAATATCGTTTCTGTAAGACAAGCACAAAACGATAGTCCTGTTATATTGAGGATAAGGAAAGACAGAACCTCTATTCATAGTTTATTATATCCTATAGCATTTGAATTTAAGAAAAATGGTAATAGAGAGATTTATTATTTCGAAAACTCTTATTATGCCAAAAATGAAAATATATGTCCTGGAACAGCGGGATGCTATCTACGGGTGGGTGATAAAGATGAATATCTGACTTATTCTTATAAAAAATTTGACGGGGAAATAAAATATGTTATTGATGAAATGATATAATAAAAGAATTTATGTCCGTATATTACAAAAAAATGATTAATGAAAATAAAGATACTATTCATGTTTCTTTAAAAGAATTCAAACGCAGCTGTAAATACATAATAAATAATTTCTTTGAAGGAGATTCTATTTATTTACATTTTCATGACCATAAAGAATGGATAGATGTTCCTTTCAGAGTTTCTTTTAAGTAGGTATTCTTCTACCCTTTGATATGGTGTTTTCATTGAGCCTATTCAAACAATGGAAAAAGGTTTTCTCCTAAAAGGTGTATCTAACTGAAAATTTGAGGATTATCTAAACAGTCAAACCTTTTTGTATTTGCCATTGGCTAATCCACGATTGCTGTATGTTTGTATTATTTTATCCCCGAAGTTAATCGCAGATGCTTTAGATTATTTATGTGGAAAAGCCACTCAACTTTGACCCTTTTGGCCACGCAGAATTATCCCTTTTTGCTAAAATATGATTGCCCCCTTTGGCTAAAATAGTGTTGCCCACTTGCTTCACCTATAATTATAGTTTTTTTGTGTAGATTTGAGTACCCTTGTCCTGGTGTAACGGGGGAGAAAATAAAATCTATACAAATGAATAAACGAATCAAAAATATTTTAAGATGTTATGCGGCTGGCATAGGAATCAAGGAAACGGCATTTACGTTTCATATTTCCCGTAATACAGTCCGCAAATATGTCCGCTTATTCC
>CDYN01008273.1_pt1 | contig 19799 bp, 18 predicted proteins | sample 554911 | NCBI WGS metagenome assembly CDYN01 (sample SAMEA3182083, study PRJEB8094) | gut metagenome | biome: human; feature: gut; material: Stool; isolation source: human stools | place: Canada | collected 2012-12-04
GGTTTTGTTTTTTTTTAAAAATGAATATTTGCAAATAATGTTTAACTTTAATGATAGTAATTATGAAGAGTCGGATTCTATTGTTTTTGGGTCTTCTATCCTGTATAGGATTGCAGATGTTTGCCCAAGTCTCTGTTTCAGGGAAAGTAGTTGATGCAGGTGGAATAGAAATGCCTGGTGTTAATATTGCAATTAAAGGAACGATGGTCGGTACGATGACAGGTACTGATGGTACGTTTACTTTATCAAGTATTCCAGGTGGAAAAGATGCCGTATTGGTTTTTTCGTTTATCGGTTTTAGGTCCCAAGAGGTGAAAGTGGGAAATCAGACGTTTATTAATGTCAAATTAGAAGAAGATACCGAGCAACTGGAAGAAGTTGTTGTTATCGGTTATGGAACGGCTCGGAAAAAAGATCTTTCCGGCGCAATTTCAAATGTGCAGATGACAGATGAACTTGCTGCTCTGCCAAATCCGAACGTAATGGGGTCCTTATCTAGTAAAGTGGCAGGTTTCCGTTACTCTCCTACCAATAGTGCGGGGGGAGATAACTTCAGTAGTCTGAATATCCGTGGTAAGAATGCAATTCCTGCTGATGTTTCAGCTGGCCAGCAAAGTGTCAATCAGCCGTTGTTGATAGTCGATGGCGTGATTAGTTTTGGTTCAATCAATGAAATCAATACGAATGACATTCAGAGTGTAGACGTGCTGAAAGATGCTTCTGCTGCGGCAATTTACGGTTCACGTGCTGCTAATGGTGTGATCATTATTACGACTAAAAGAGGATTGAGCGAAAGGCCGGTAATCAATGTGAACTCGAGTTGGAACTTTTCCGGTTGGTCTCGTATGCCGAAAATGGTGACGGATGAAGAAAAATTCTTCCGCAACCGTTTCTATGCAAAACAGGCAGGCGGTAGTATTCCTTCTGATGCTGTCTGGTCATCTGATTTTGATAGAGCTCAGTTGATGAATACGGTTGAGTATGATGCTTATAATGAGGGTGTTTATACAGACTGGCTGGATGAAATCTCACGTACCGGTTTTGGCCAAAAGTATGACGTGAGTGTTTCCGGTCGTTCAAAAATTGTGAACTATTATATTTCAGGTGATTATACGCGCCAAAAGGGTATTCGTAAAGGGGATGATTATGAAAAATATAACATCATGACCAAGTTGGATATTCAGGCAAAGGAATGGTTGAAAATTGGTTTGAAGGGGAATTATTTAGGTGCTAAAGAATGGGGAGTTCCTGCTCGTATTCAGAACGCCACTTGGATGACACCCTATTCTTATACGCATGCGCGTCAGCCGGGGTACGAGAATTGGCCGAATTCCAGACCTGACGGCAATTCTGCCAGTCCGTTTTGGGGATCTGGTGCTGGTGACTCTCATTTGTGGACAGATGATCAGAAGCGTAATTATAACATCAATGGTGTTGCGTATGCACAGGTAGATTTTCCATTTCTACAAGGGTTGTCTTATCGTATTTCATTGAATGCCCGCCGTAATTCAGCTATGCGTGATGTTTTTAATGATCCTCGTATTTGGGTGAATACGGACAATACTGCTGATATGGACAATCCGGATAAATTTGGGGTGAATGTTGAAGGTTATTCCTATACACAACTTTCTTCTACCTGGAACGTAGATAACATCTTTACATATACGCGTGATTTTAAAAACCATCATGTGGATGCCATGATTGGTTATACACGTGAAGCATCCAACAGCGAATTGCTCCGTACCGATTTTAAGGGATTTTCTGTTCCAACTACGTTAGGGGTTTATAAACAGGACTTGGCTAATACACGTACAATTCGCCGTGAACGTACAAGTAGTTCTGCCATAGGTATATTGACTCGTGTTAATTACAATTATAAAAGTACTTACTATGCGAATTTCACGTTTCGCCGTGATGGTTATTCAGCCTTCTCTGCTGGTAACAAGTGGGGTAACTTCTATGGTGCCTCTGCAGCTTGGGTGTTGAGTAACGAAAATTTTGTCAAAGACAACGCGGATTGGTTGGATTATCTGAAGCTCCGTTTCTCTTGGGGACAGAACGGTAGTCGCTCCGTTTCTCCGTATGCGACGATTGGTTCGGTTGGAACCACTTATACTTGGTTTGGAGATTCTGCTTCCGGTAGTGCTTTCGGACTGGTTCCTTCTTCCTTGCCGAACCGTTCTTTAACATGGGCGACTGTTGAAAAGTTTAATGTAGGTATTGATTACAATGTATTGGCCGGTCGTTTGGGAGGTGCCGTTGATGTATATGCGGGTAAAACGACCGATATGTTGATGGATCGTTCTGTTCCGTATCCTACCGGTTTCCAGACTGCTAAAGCAAATGCTGGTAAAGTGACGAATAAAGGTATTGAAATCACATTGAATTCTGTGAATATTGATGGTGATGGTAAGGAAAAGTTCCGGTGGGAAACTAATGTGGTATTTGATTTGAACCGTAACGAAATCAAGAGCTTGTATGGTAAGAACTACAAAGGTGAAGAAGCGGATGATGTGGCCAATGCGGTTGCCTACGGTTTTGATAGTTACTATGCTTTAATTATCGGCAAACCGATCGGTGCAGCATATGATTTGAAGAAAGTTGGGGTTTTCCAGAGTCAGGAAGAAGTTGATAATTATGTGGACAAGGATGGTAATAAGATCATGCCGAATGCGGTTCCTGGTGATTTGAAGTTCGAAGATTTTAATGAGGATGGCAAGATTGATGCCAATGATCGTCAGTATTTGGGATCAATGGACCCGTTGTTCACAATTAATTTAGGGAACACATTGAGTTATAAAAACTTCTCTTTGTATTTCAACTTTCGTTGGATGCAGGGCAATGATACTCATTTCTTAGGCTATAATCCGCACGCTTACAGTATAGGTGGTAGTGGTGCCCAGCTGGATGCAGTTGATCCTTGGACCCCGACAAATCATACCAACGATTATCCTCGTTATGGATACAATAACTCTTTGAACTATCAGTACTGGAGTCCGCGTTCCTTCTTAAAATTGAAAGACTTGGTATTCTCTTATAATTTTGATCAAAAATTGATTAAACCTTATGGAATCGAAGGCCTTCGTTTGTATGTCTCCGGTACAGATTTGTTTACAATCACAGGCTGGACAGGTTTGGATCCTGAAGATGGGGGTACGATTGCGGGTGGCCCTACATCCAGCAGTATGGGTAGTAAAGGTACCTATCGTACATTCACAGCCGGCATTAACTTGACATTCTAATAGTAAATAAAAAAGAATTACGTATGAAACTCACGAGATATTTTTTTGTAGTAGCTGTTAGTACAGCATTGGCAACCGGTTTGACCGGGTGTTTAAGCCAAGATGAATTTTTGGAAGAGCATTCTTATAAATTCGATGACCAGACATTTTATCAATCAGAATCAGATATGGAATTGGCTCTTAACGGTTGTTATCGCCAGATCCAGTCTTTGATGATGGGGCAGACGCATGGAGCTCACTCTTGGATGATTGGGGGAATCGGATTGGACACATATAGTCAAAAAGGAGGAAATGATCATTTTTCAAATTGGAATACATTGACTTCTGAAAGTGGATATACACGTCATTGGTATGATAATTTGTTCAAGTTGATCAACCGGGCCAATACTGTCATTGATATGATAGACGAACGTGTTAATATCCAATATTCTTCTGAAGAGAAGAAACTGGCTATCCGTGCAGAGGCTGTATTTTTCAGGGGATGGGCGTATCGTGTATTGGCCGGTATGTATGGCAATGTGCCTATTCTGGAACACCATGCGACAGAAATTACTACGGGATATACACCAAGTAATCGTCAAACTGTATGGGAATTCTGTAAGAAGGATTTTGAATATGCTGCAGTTAATCTGCCAAAGACAGCCTCTAAACCGGGCAAGCTTACACGAGCTGCCGCTGATCATTATTTGGCGGAAATTAGTTTAGCATTAGGGGATTTTGATAATGCTGTGGCTGCCTCTACTCGTGTTATCGATGGTACGGACGGAGATTATCACTTGATGACGACTCGTTTTGGTTCTCGTGCTGGAGAGGCCACCGATCGTTATGGTAATTCATTGGCTGCTCCCGCTGGTGCTTATTGGGATCTTTTCCGTGAAGGTGGCAACCAGAACTCAACAGATAACAAAGAAGCTATTTGGGTTTGCCAATATAATTATGGAACTTACTCTACCGGTGGCGGCGGTAATGAATGGTGGCGTATTAATGCCAATAATATCGAGTCGGTTTGGATGTCTACGACTGTTCGGAATGATACGAAAAAACGCACTTTGTCAAATGGAACTCAGATATATTTATGGGGTGACAATGTGGCTTGTTTTCAACCAGGTATTATGGGTAGTGCGAAATCGAATGTACCGAGTGCGAAAGATCGCTATGAAGCGAATATTGCCCGTGACTCGATGGGGGGGAATGTGGCTTATCAAGGAACCGGTATTATTCCAACCTATTATGTACGGGATCGTTTATGGGAAGAGTCTTGCAAAAATGGTAAGGTAGATTTTCGTGGTTCTGAGGTCATGATTCAGCGAAACTGGTATACGCCGGGGGGAACGCGTTGGCTGGATGAAAAAGCTGCTGCTTATGCACGGGCAGAAAAGGCTAGAGGCACGGCCGATGAGGCGGCTTATGCTATTACGGCTTCTGATACAGTTGAAATTTTCCCTCGTTTTTGGAAATTTTCTGATGACAGACATCCGAACGGTGACAACAAAGCCTATGACTGTGATTGGTATATGTTGCGTATAGCTGAAACTTATCTGATTCGTGCAGAAGCTTATTTGGCATTGGGAGAAAAGTCGAAAGCTGCTGCTGATATCAATGTATTGCGTGATCGTGCTAATGCATCTTATTGTACAGCTGCCGATATCGATATTGACTATATTTTGGATGAACGTGCTCGTGAGTTGTTGGGAGAGGAAAACCGTTGGATCACGTTGAATCGTTTATCTGTCAATCCGAATGCAACGTATATTAGCGATTGTCATCCGATTCAGGATGAAACGACGGGTAATACGATGTATGATCGCGCTCGCAAATATGCTTTCGGGTATGAAAACTTGTCTGGTTCTAATCAACCGCGCGAATGGGATCCAGTAGAAAAACGGTATATTTCCAACTTCCATCCGTATAATTATCAGTATCCGATTCCGACGCAGGTAATTCAGTCTAATACAGGTATTGAATATCCGCAGAATACTGGATATTAATAAATTGGAAAATAATAATATTAGAAAAGAAAGGGTGGTAAAAATGCTGCCCTTTCTTGTTTATGTTGAACATCGGAAAAGTGAATACAAGTGGGAGATGTATATGTGGATGTTGTGGATAAAGAATAGGAAAAAAGAGTTTTTGGAATATCGGTATGTTTTTCTTTGGGACTCGTTCTCCCTGTTAAAAATATTAGAAAATGAAGCGAAAAAAAATAATTGTTGGAAGGATAGGATTTATTGCAATAGGTTTGTTCTTGCTGAGCCTGTATCTAAAAGAAACTTTTCAGTATGCTTTTTTTAATCGGGAACAGCAACAATTATTTCTTTTTGATTCCGATTATGTATCGGGCCTGCTTTTGCAGCCAGGTGGGGTGGCACTTTGCTTGTCCCGTTTTCTTGTCCAGTTTTTTTATTCAACTGTTTGGAGTGTCTCTTTGACTGCGCTTTTGCTTCTTTCTATCATCTTGGCAAGTATGGGGATTTTGCGTAAGTTGGGAGGAAAATGGTTTTTGGCCCCTCTTGCGTTTTGTCCGGCGGGGACTTTGATTTTGTCTTTGTTTGATCCTTGCTTTTTTTATGAAGGGCTGATTGCCTATGCTATGGCTATGGTTGGCCTTTATCTTTATTTGTCTACAGCCAGAGAAACTTTGCGAATGCGATTGTGTCTGGGGGGGGCGATTGCGTTTATTCTGTTTGGGTTGGCAGGAGCGGTTGCCTCTTTGTTCGCATGTTGTGCCTTTTGCTGTGATTTGGCTGGAAAGAGCAAAAAAAGTCTTTGTTCGCTGTCTTATGTTCCATTTACATTGTTATTGGCTTGGGGAGCTGTGCGCAGCGGCGTGATGGCTCAAATGGAACGAGGATGTACTTCTGCCAATTATTATGAATGGACATTAGAAATGCCTGTTTTCCATCATATCAGTTGGGTGGCACTGTTGCTTCTTCCGTTTGGGGTTGTGGTGGGGCGAATGTCGCTGTTGCATGGTAAATGGTTGCAAAGGATTGTTTTCTTGTTGCTTTTGACAAGCGAAATAGGACTTTTTTTCTTCTTGCAGGATCGGAGGATGAATCAGGTTCGAGTTTCTTTTGAACAATATCGATATGAATATTATACTGTTACGAAACAATGGAAAGATCTGCAACGGGAAGCTTCTAAGCGTATTATGCACTATCATGATGCGAATTATTTGAATCTCTCTTTGGCAGAGCAGGGAGTGCTGCTTGACCATTTGTTTACTTATCCTCAATATGGTCCGCAATCGCTTGTTTATATCCCGAATAATAAATCAGCCGATGTCCGTTTGGCTCATTTGTGGTTTGCGATGGGAAATATAGCTGCTGCTCAGAATGTGGCTTTTAACTCTTTATTCGCGTTGAATGGATATAATCCGACCATGCTTCAGATGTTGGTGCGGATTGAACTGATGCGAGGGAATTATCTGGTTGCGTTGAAGTATATAACCTTGTTGGAAAAAACAGTGCATTATGCCGGTTGGGCCACTGCTCAACGTCGTTTTTTGTTTGATGATGAAGCTGTGGAGCAAGATCCTTCTTTAGGCACTGGACGTGCCTCTTTCCCCTTGGATGATTCATTTGTTCTTTTGGCGTCTCCTATGGACGATCTTTATAAAATCGTAGCGGTTAATCCTGCGAATTCAAATGCGATGCAATATGCACTTGCTTATTTGCTTTTGGCGAAAGACTTTAATCATGTGCAATCGTTCGTCGATACTTATTATGGAACTCCGGCTCTTCAGTATTTGGCCGAACCGGTACAGGAGGCCCTGCTTTTCTTTTCAGATTATTATCATACATTGGAGGAGGACTATGCTCTCCGACATGGTATCTCGAATGAGCAGTTATCCGCTTACCAACAGGTTGATTGGGAATACTGCAAGGCACATGGTGTCGAATCGTCCACATTGGATCGGTTTGTGCAGTTTAAGAAAGGATATGAACAAGTACGACAAGGAGCTCCTCGTTCCTTGTTGGATGGTTTCAAGCATACATTTTGGTATTATTTACTTTTTGCTGAGATTGGATGATGGAAACAAAGATTAATTGGATGATATGTCTGCTTGCAGGACTGTTGTTTGGAGCCTGTAGTGGAAACAGACCCGTACAAATACAAGGAGTGTTGGAGGCTGACCCTGATATATTTCCGGATTATAAGGGTGTGACGGTTCCGATGAATATCGCCCCATTGAATTTCTCCTATTTAGGGAATGAACCTTGCCGGTTGGTCGTTGAAGTGGCAGGGCATGAGCTGATGCAGATGGAGGGCAGACGAGGGCTTTTTTCATTTCCGGTTTCCGATTGGAAGGATTGGATGGGTCGATACGCTGGTGACTCGCTTCGTCTGACTGTTTTAGCGTATCAGTCGGATCAGTGGAAGCGTTACCGCTCTTTTTCAATCTATATAGCCCCAGATTCAATAGATTCTTATCTTTCTTATCGATTAGTTCCTCCTGGATACGAAGGTTGGAGGGAAATGGGAATCTACCAGCGTGACCTTTCTGATTATGAACAACGTCCTATTTTGGAAAATCGTCTGACAAAAGGTAATTGCGTGAACTGTCATGCCTATTGTGAGCGTGATCCGTCACGTATGATGTTCCATGCGCGTGCGGATTTGGCTGGTACGTTGATTCTGCAGGACGGTTTGGTTGAAAAGCTAGATGTGCAAACAGAGCAAATGGGTTCTTTTGTTTATCCGTATTGGCATCCTTCGGGTGATTATATTGCTTTTTCCATGAACAAGACTCGCCAAAATTTCTATAGCCATGATCCCGATAGGGTGGAGGTCTATGATACAGCCTCGGATGTGGTGATATATAGTGTGAAAGATCATAAAATAATGACTTCTCCTTTGTTACGATCTACTTGTGCTTTTGAAACATTTCCGACTTTTTCACCGGATGGGCATTTTTTATATTTTTGTTCAGCGGTTGCGGTCGATTCGCTGCCCCAGAATTGCAGGCAAGTGAAATACAGTCTTTGCCGGATAGCGTTCGATTTCCAAAACGAACGTTTGGGAGAAGTTGTCGACACGCTTTACAACGCGCGTATGGAAGGACAAAGTGTTTCTTTTCCGCGTTTGTCTCCTGACGGACGTTTCTTGGCTTTTACACTTCATGATTTTGGTAATTTTTCTATTTGGCATAAGGAAGCTGACCTGTATATGCTTGATTTGCTTACTTCCAGAAAATATCCTTTGGATGTTTTCAATTCGGAAGAGGCGGAGAGCTATCATTCTTGGAGCGGTAATGGTCGTTGGATGGTGTTCAGCAGCAGGCGGATTGATGGACTTTATACACGTCTTTTTATTGGCTATGTTGATTCGGAAGGGGTGGGGCATAAACCGTTTTTGCTGCCCCAGAAGGATCCTTTAACCTACTATGACGCGTTAATGTTTTCGTATAATATACCGGAATTGATGCGGTCAGCAGTCACAGTGGACGCCTGTCGGCTAGCCGGTTGTTTGAGAAGCGGAAAGAAATCAAATTTGAGGTGATAAGTGAATCGGTGGAGTGTTTGGGCGAATATAGTTGTAAATGCCGTGCTTGCTTCGGAGAAAATTTCTTGTAGTGAATAATATGGCTCTGTTCAGGAGTTTCGTTTCAATGAAGAAGGCAAATATGGAACTTTGTAATTGACAAACACTCATTTCTTTGTCCTTTGCAGCATTGATGCTGAAATGGCAGACATAGAGAGAAAAATGCGGTTATAAGATCCGCCTCTTTAGACATCGGTAGAGTGGTTTCCTATTTTGGGGATTGGGTGACGGCATATAATTGGTACTTGCTTGTTTCGCTTATGTCATTCGATATAGACATGAAGGAGGTCTCTTTTTGCCAGAAATGTAATGATTAGTATCAAAAGGATAAGGCGAACTGTGGAATATTGTGGATAATTTTGGCTGTAATGTTACTAATGCCATTGAATAATATATAATGATATGGAAATAATTTGGAAAACAATTCAATTGAGTTGTCTCTTTTTTCTTTTGCAGAGTTTTTTGTTCAGGACAAAAGATTTTTTAGTGAGAGACTTTGGGGCGAAAGCGGATGGAATTACGTTGAATGTGGCGACAATTCAGAAAGTTATTGATTTCTCCCATGAACAGGGCGGAGGTCGTGTTGCGTTTACTCTTGGTGATTTTGTGACAGGCTTGATCTATCTGAAATTAGGTGTAACAAAATGTGAAGTTGTCCGCAAAAGAAAAAGACTATCGTCCTGCGATTGTCCTTGATGATGTGCACAATAGAACATTTAAGAATGTGAGCGCTAACGTTCCTGGATAGAAACGTTATTATTTATGTTCGTGACAATTTTTCAAAAATCAGGAAATTATTTTTTATCTATAAATTTTTATTATCAATAAATGAAGAAGTCTGTATTTATATTAGGATGTACATTGTGGGGTGTCTCTTTGTCCGCACAAAATGAAAATGTACAGTATCAACTGCTGGAGGGATATTCTTCCTCTCGTGCTTTTAATCCGAAACACATTGCAGTGCCAGATTTGCCAGGATATAAAACTCTGAAATGTGATTTCCATTTGCATACCTATTATTCGGATGGACATGTCACTCCTGAAATGCGTGTATTGGAGGCTTGGGCTGAAGGACTAGACGCTATTTCAATCACAGATCATCAGCCAGTGCCTCGTTCTCACACGGAAACGAAGGATTGTAATGTCTCTTACAATAAAGCCTTCCCAATGGCTGAAAGTAAAGGAATTACGCTGATAAAGGGGTTGGAGATTACAGGGAGCGATCCTGTTGGACACTTGAATGTCCTTTTTATCAAAGACTGTAATGACTATATGCCGAAAAAAAGAAATTTTTCAGAGACTGAAGCTGACAGCCTGATTGAAAAAGCTGCTGCGGAGGGCGCTTACATTACAACGAATCATCCTGGGTGGCCAGATAAGAACAGCGAATTGCCTGCTTATATTGTTCGTCATATCGAGCAAAAGCGGATTCAGGGTATTGAGATATTCAATAACGAAGAGTTTTATCCGCGTGCTATCGATTATGCAGACCAGTATAACTTGGCTTATATTGGAGCAACGGATGCTCATTATCCAATGGATTTCCTGTTTGACTTGAAAAAGAAATTCCGTACATTGACGTTTGTTTTTGCAAAAGAAAATACGCCAGAAAGCATTAAGGAGGCCCTTTATGCGGGTCGTTCAATCGCCTATGCTGATCAGAAATTGGCAGGAAAAGAGAACATGTTGAAATTGTTTTTACGTTCTTCGTTGAAAGTACTTTCTTATGAGGAAAGGAATGGAAAGTTCCATGTCCGTCTATTGAATGAAAGTGATATTCCTTATCTATTAGATAACGGCGTTTTGAGTGATCGTATTCGTATTCCGGCACATGCTGTTTGTGATATGACTCGTCCTCTTTCTCAATTGACACAGCCTTTCCGTGTGACAAATATGTATATCTCGTCTACTGAACGTCTAGAAATACCAGTGTCCTATCTGTTGGCTTCAAAGGAAATGCCAGAAATGCCATATGTTGATGAGCGGAAGGTCTCGTTTGTCAAAGAAGGCTTGTCAATAGTTTTGTCTTGCGGTGAAGGTGATACCTATTATACACTGGATGGAACTGAGCCTGAATTTGGTAGTGCTTCCCGTTGTGAAGGTTCGATCATACTGGATGCTCCTTGTAAATTGAAAGCTTGTACCTATAAGGATGGAAAGCCCAGTCGTGTATATGAACGTTATATCGGTTTCTCACGTGCTATCAAATGTAAAGGAAGGCGACAGGGGGTATCTTATCGCTATTATGAAGGTAACTTCAAATCTGTGAGTGATTTGGAGAAGATTGGTGAAATGAAGGCAAAGGGAGTGAAATCTTATTTAGAATTTGAGGATGATTTCAGAAACGAGGATCATTTTGGCTATGTGTATGAAAGCTTTTTGTCCGTCCCTGTTTCAGGAGCTTATGGTTTCTCCTTGAAAAGTAATGACGGTTCGGACCTGTTTATTGGAGGCGTTCGTGTAGTTGACAATGATCGGGCTGTCGGCTATGTGGAAGCAAATGGGTTTGTCTATCTAGAAAAAGGGTGTCATCCTTTGAAGCTTCGTTACTTTGACGGGTATAGTGGCGAGTATTTGCTGATGGAGTGGATTTGTCCTAAACAAACCTATGGGGAAACTGTCTCTGCCTCATGTCTTTTTGTTGAATAGAAATCTCGTCTTATCCAATATTAGCGAAGATAGTCTGTTTCTATAGTTTGATTTTGGGCGTATTTGGATCGATGAATGATTATCGGTAGTTAGAATTATCTGTTTGAAAGTGTTACAGAACCTTTCAAAAAATATAGTGAAAGAGGTTGTATCGTAACATGTTACACGACACAGCCTCTTTTATTCGTTATACAGAAGTTTTTTTGTTTATTTATTCGGATTGACTATACATACAGAATCCTTTTGCGATCTTTTTACTGAATGTCCCTTGTTAGGTTAAAAAAAATCTTATTTGAATTTAAAAATCTAATGAGCGAAAACTGTATCCAATTCCTTTATCCCTAATTTATTCGGAATACCGCTACCATAAACTATTTTTCTTTAGAATTATAAAAAACTATTTCCTTATACACCCTATAATATCCAGGCTTGTTGTCATTAAAAAGGGGATAAAGATTTGCTGCAAATTGATATTTTTTCCCTTGTCTAACTTCAATACCTATATCAGTCCATGCATTGTTGCCATTCAGTAGTAGCCATTGATTGTCTTCTTTACGTGCTACCATATAATCCTCTCCCAAAAACAGGACTTTGGAATTATTATTATTCAGACTCATCGACACGCTTTTTGTGTCTATCGGATAAAAAGCTTTGTCTGTTTTCATAGATATTTGCAGAGTATCCAAGAATGCAGGTGCCGTAAAAGGTGTTGCTGGCTGAACTCTTCCATGATTGACTGCCGAATAATTAACAACTTTTCGTCTGAACATTTCTTGAAAATGCTGTGAATTGTTCATTAATAATACTTCAATAGTATCCTGTTACCGATAAAGGATGATAGTCATATTCAGTTTGCAATGATAGAGAATCAGAATTTAAGGCTTCTCCTTGCGGAATATCCCGTGGTATAGGACTCAGTACTATATTTACAGGCCGTTCGAAAGAATTTTTATTTATTGGAATGATTTCAGGACTAAATGTGATATCTGATATAATATCTAATTCTCATAACGGAGAATCAAAAACGTCTTTTTTGAATGCTGATTTCAAAAGGGGCTGTCGGTATATCTGGAAGTAAACAGATACTTTATTCGTGCCCAACATCGCCTCTAAACAATGAAAACGCTGTTGCAGGGTGGTATCGGATTTAATAATGCTGTCTACATAAAGAGCATAATTCCTCTTACAAACGAATGCCGTCTGTTTTATCATCTTGTCCATTCTTGGAAGGGTAAGAATGACAAGAATTAAATAGTACTAATGATGTAAAGAGTAAATATTTTATGATTGTCATTTGTAGAGTCTAAAAGTTACCAGAATTGTATATTTTACCTTTATAGCCTTCCTTTACAATGTTCCGGGTAGCCTTTGAGAAGCATTGGATATTCTTTCTTTTCAATATTCTTGCGCTTATTGGTACAGTAAGCGGCAAGAATACAACATCCCATTAAAAATACAATTCCGACTCTCATAGGTAAAAGCTGCGAATCAATAATGGAAGTAAAAGCGGATGTATGCTCCATATAAATAGGACTTTATTGTTTTACTTAATTAAAAAATATAAGCAAGGGACAATTGCCAATATCTGTTTCTTGATTTGAAAATATCACCATCGAAAATCTGGTCTATGGCGTCATGCTTGTCTCCTCCGATATGGTGTCTGGCGGATTCCGTTAATCCGATGTTATAGTAGCAGCTCAGCATCAGATGTTTCATTATCTTCACGCCACCTCCGAGATTCAGACCGACTTCAGTGGAACGCCATCCCATAGAAGAAAGATCCTTGTCTATGGCATCTACGGCTATATGGACTAGTTTGCGTCCCCAATTGTCCTCATTTACTAAAAAGGAAAAAGAAGGTCCTATTCCTAAAAACAAGTCAAAGTTGTCGGACAACCCCATTTCCCATTTTAATTCTATGGGTATGTCGATACTTTGTGTCTTGATATCGGCACTGACGTCATTGGAGGTGTTTGTCAATTTCACTCCACGCTGTACATACAATAGGGAAAAATCCAAGGTTAGTCCATAGAAACCGGTCTGATATTGTAGCATGGGACCTACTTGAAAACCAGTCATATTCTCTGTTTTAACCCGGTTGCTTATACCTTGAATATCAGCTTTGTTTCCAAGCACACCGGCTTTCAATCCAAAATGGAGACCTTGAGCCATACAAGCAGCAGGACATAACCAAACTAAAAAAAATAACAGATAAATAGCTTTTCTCATTTTATTTTAAATAAATAGTATTATAATACAAAGATACTAATTTCAGTCAAGGCATTTTGGCATGGATTACGGTATTATTGGTGAAAAATCATTTTTTTGTGTTTTTTGCTTCAAGCAAGTTTCCGTATTGTTTCGTTTTCTTTTTCCTATTTAAATATATTACTAACTTTGCTTCTATATTGGAATGTGGTTTACTGTTGTATGATGTGTTTTCTATTATACGATATGACTATTTAATAAATGGTAAAAATGAATAAAGTAATATTTTACGGAATGATGCCTGTTCTTTTACTGTTTTTTTCAAGAAAGTATATTAAGAATATTGATTTTCCCGAGATATTTGGTTTATCTTTATTCGGAGTTTCACGATAAAATAGTCTTTGATCTTGTCAAATTCGTTCTATTGGGTATATATCCTGACAATGCGCTATTTCATCAGTTAACACACAACCAACTTTCGAACAAGCCATCTTCTCTTTTGATGAAAATAAAGCCTACCCATGAACTTGATAAATTCACCGGCAGACTTATCTATAAGATAGATTTATAGTAATCGACTGCTCAACTACATCTTGTACATTCGATTTATCAGTAAGATGCACTCCATTGTAAGTACATATCAATTTTCATATACCAACTTGTCTCAGGGTTGTTTTTGAGTGGCAGTCTCGCTTTTTCCTGTTTATTCCTGCATTTTCCCGAAACTGTCCCGATTATTTTCTCCATCATCCGGCAGTAATTCCTAGAACCACTTTATATCCGAGACAGCAAAAACAGTGTCATCAGATGACACAGGGCTTCTTCTATAGATATGATTTATATGAAAAACGGATACTGGTAGTATTATACGGTGTTTTTTACGAATTAACCGTAGAATATTACCTATTATTCGGAAAATAATCGTATTTTTGTAGTGTGAAAAGAACTTCTAAGGTGGATTATATGAATGATATAATTAATAAAGTTGCGTCTCTCGGAGGGACTATATCCACAACGGATATATCTCACCTGTCGGAATATAAACAGGTGTTGCGAGCTAAAGAACGTGGCGATTTGATAAGATTGCGTCATGGGGTATATGCTGTTCCCGAGGCATTGCTAAACACGATGATAGACGTGGAGAGGATAATACCGAATGGTGTTGTATGCCTATACAATGCCTGGACATATCATCAAGTGTCTACGACAGTCCCGCCTGCTTTTTGCATAGCCATTGCCAATAAAAGGAAAGTAGTGCTTCCACACGTCCTGCCTATAGAACTTTATTATTGGAAAAAAGAGAACTTGGAGTTTGGGATTATGGATGCGGATATATCGGGATATAAAGTTCATATTACTGATATGGAACGAAGTGTTTGTGATGCGGTGAAGTATCGGAACAAGATTGGTCTGGACGTTTGTGCGGAAGTAATACGTACTTATCTGAAAAAGCCGAACCGTAATCTCGCCCGTTTGCAGGATTACGCCAAGCGCCTAAGAGTATTTAATACGTTGAAAAATTATCTCGAAATCGCAATAGAATAAGATAATGGGAAAGAAAAACTATGGCAAGTCTGTAAAGACACGTTTGCTCAACCTCATGAATGAGACAGGCTATAAATACATGGTATCTTCTGGCAAGATACTTCAACGAGAGACTGCTTTACAGGGCTTCTGTAAGCCAGTACAAGGACAAATTCTTGTTGAAAGGCGGCTCTTTGCTTTATGCCATGAATGGACTTGAGGCTCGTCCTACGGTTGATGTGGATTTTATGGCAGACAGGATCAGTCGTGACAGGGATTTCCTGGCTAGTGTCTTCCAAGAAATCCTGGGTATTGTATGCCATGAAGATGGGGTATCTTTTGACGCAGGAAGTATCAAAATAGAACCGATTACAGTCGAAAAGAAATATTTTGGTACAAGATTCTATTTTACTGCCCATCTTGCTGATCGAACACGGAGGCTATAGCAATATGTATATGGATTCAATAAAATACAACGAAATCACCCAGGTTAACCGTGCTTCCCGTAAAGCATACGAGCAGATTCAGTCCGAAGGAATTAAAGATGTATATTATTTGTCCCGCGAAGACCTGAACATACCGTCCGGTGGTTGGGTTGACTATGTGCACCCGTCCGACTTCGGAATGCAGCAACAAGCGGCAGCCGTAGAAAGAAAGGTCCGGGAAATCCTGCATATTCCTTTAGGCAGCTTGACAACAACCATTCCCGTCACCCAACGCCGGGAACCGAACATGTATGAATGGCAGATTCGTCACCGCACTTTCCTGGAGCAGGTACGCAACCATCCGCCTAAAGCTGTAATCTTACGCAATTCGATCACCCACTATTGGGGTGGCGAATTAGAACACCGCAACAAGAACGGACGAGAGGCCTGGGAAAAGCTCATGCGACCTGCTGGTTTCCAGAACCTAGGCTGCGGATGGGACCGCATCGAAAATGTGCTTTGGCGTGTATACCACGGTGAACTGGACGGCTACAAAGCAGGAAAAGTCGTCTTGATGATCGGCACGAATAATTGTGGCCTGAACAGCGACAGGGATATCGTCGAAGGTCTCCGCTTCCTCCTTTCCGCCATCCGTCAGCGACAACCGGAAGCCTCCGTCAAAGTGATCGGCATCCTTCCCCGTCGCAATTAGGAACAATGGGTAAGGAACATCAACTTCGATATTAAGGAGATGGTGGAAACGGAAGGTTACGAATTTGCCAATCCGGGAACTGCCCTATTGCTGCAAGACGGCAAAATAGACGAAAGCCTGTTTATCGGTGATGGCCTCCATCCGAATAACAGAGGATATGAATTGATTGCCGGAGAGATCGCATCCTCCAACAAAAGTTTTTGAAAAATAATCCTGCATTCCTTTACCTGTATAGCGGAATATTTCGCATTCACGTTATTACAGATGAAGGGAATGATATAATTCGGGATATTCAGTCAATGAGCTAAACTAAAATGGTTTGTTTACTGAATGTCCCTTTTAATACAGAGCCTTTGGGGCTTTTTCCTGCAACTTTTCGAATTTTTTTCGGTAGGAAAGTGGGCTTATACCTGTTTTACTCTTGAAAAAGCACGAGAAGTAGTTGGCCGACCCGAAATTTAACTTCATTGCAATGTCTTGGACCGACATTTCCGTATTGTCCAGTAATTTTTTGATATTACTAATTTTTTGTTGTAAAATGTATTGATGGATGGTGATTCCGGTGTATCGCTTGAATGATTTCCTGAGATTGGAATAGCTCATGTTGATGGATTCGGCAATGTCTTCCGGTGTTAATTTGTCGTAAATGTTTTCTAGAATCAGTACGCATGCCTCCTGTATCTTCTGCAGAGAAGCTGGTTCACAATCATAGTTTTTGTTGATCGAATAGATATCGCCGATCATATGCATCATAATTCCCGCCATGACAGCTTGAAATCCGGGTGACTGTGCCTTGGCACAGTCAAGCATTTCAAGAAAATGCTTGACTGTGCCTTGGCACAGTCAAGCATTTCAAGAAAATGCTTGACTGTGCCTTGGCACAGTCAAGCATTTCAAGAAAATGCTTGACTGTGCCTTGGCACAGTCAAGCATTTCAAGAAAATGCTTGACTGTGCCTTGGCACAGTCAAGCATTTCAAGAAAATGCTTGACTGTGCCTTGGCACAGTCAAGCATTTCAAGAAAATGCTTGACTGTGCCTTGGCACAGTCAAGCATTTCAAGAAAATGCTTGACTGTGCCTTGGCACAGTCAAGCATTTCAAGAAAATGCTTGACTATTTGTTCGTTTATGCCGATGTGGATAATGGGATCATTAGGTTGGAAAATCTTATTGAGTAATTTATTAAAATATTCTCCTTGGAAAGTTACAAAATATTCATTCCATCCGATGTCTTTTGCCGGTCGGTATGTATGCCATTCTCTGGGAAACAAAAGGAAAACATCTCCTTTAGTTATTTTTTTTTCGGAACAGTTGACGGACTGAAATGTTCCTCTCCCTTTTGTAATATAGATTAAGGAGAATTCGTCTAAGATTCGTCCTCGTTCGGGATTGAAGGTGTATCCGAATGGATGGCCTTTTGGAGGATAGCTGTCTAGAAACTTGGTGGATTGGAATCCTATACTGCTCACCGACATTTTCCATATGTCTTTATCTTTATTGTTTGCTAAGTATTTGACAATGTTGTGTTTATTGTAGTCTACATTCATTTTTTTTGTTTTTAGTATTTTTTATCTATTTGCATAAATCTCAGAATAACTTTTTTATTTAATATCCACCTGTCCTCAGTTTTAGTTTGTTCCCTTTATTGATGAGGAATCGGGAGCGGTCTGTTAGAGTAGATAAGAGCGTCATTACAGTGGATTTGAGCATTGGAATCGGGATTCAGCCATTTGAATGTAACGATATGTTTTCCTTCTGGCAACTGATATTTCCAGAACAGGTCTACACGATGATTTTTCCCGGTTGGTAGAACAGCCCTTTCAATGATTTTTCCGTCAACATACATTTCTACTTGAGCAACATAGTTTTTAGCTCCCCGGATGTAGCCCGTGAAAACGATACCTGTCCCTTCGAAAGTAAATGAGCCGAGGTGTCTTAGTTCCTTCCGGATTTCCTGACGGCCAATTGGGAACATGCCTTCGAATGCTTGTTCAAAACGGACTGGAACAGGTGTCTGGCAGACAATAGTAATATTGTCTCCACTGATGCTGCCACCGTTGCGTTTGATCATCTGCAATGCATGTTTGAAAGAGGTTTGGTAGGTCTGGTTTAAAGACATATCTGTATAGGCAAAATTGAGGTTCTCTACTTCACGCAAGTTTTTCATCCAGTATTCGGGAATCTGGCTATATCCTTGTATAGTGGCCAGAATGCCTGCTGCAGATGCTGGATTGCAGTCGGAGTCTTGTCCGCAGCGTGTTGAGATATCCATAGTTTTATAAAAATCACCCTCTCCGTACAGCAATCCCATAACTACGTATGCGCAATTGATGACGGCATCAATATTGTATGGAAGTAAAGTCCCTTCAGGACAGCCGATATCCTGATTCCATTTTTTTTCACATTCAGCCCATGTTTGTTTCCAGTCGTTTGGATATTGTCGATGCCATTGGATTACATCGTTCATACACTGGTGGAAGCGGCTGTTTTCTGGAATGGTTTTCAAGGCTTCTTGGACTACTATGTTAATGTCATCGGAAATGAAAGCAAGCGAATACATGGCACCTATATAGACCCCACCATACCATCCATCGCCATAATTCATGATATGACCGATCTTATCTGATATTTCGGAAGCTGTATTTGGCATACCTGGTGTCATTAAGCCAGCAAAATCGGCTTCGATTTGGTAATCGATATCATCGGCATGTGGGTTATTCAGCCAATGTCCGGAAGCAGGAGGCATAATGCCGTTTAAAATGTTGTAGCGTGCTGCCTGATTGGCGTGCCAAAGTCCATAGTCTGCGTGAGCAAATGCGTGTGCGAAAGAGTCGACTGGAGCGTCTATTCCCAAACGGTCGAAGACCTCTACGAATGTCAAATCCATATAGATGTCATCAAACAATCCGGGAGCATGCTTGAAATAGTTCTTGATACACCCATCTGCATAGCTAATTGGGACGTAGTCTTGAATCATGGCGCTTCGATAACGGAATTCAGTCGGACCTCCGTATGCTACGCCGATCGTTTGTCCAGCCCAGCCACCTTTGATTTTGTCTAATAGCCTTTCTTGGCTGATCGTATAGGTTTGAGGAAGACTATCTGTTTTTTCCAATGTCTGTTGTGAGCAAGAAAGCATTCCTGTTGCAAACCCAATTGCTAAAAAGAGTAGGATTTTGTTCATCATAAGATATGTTTTTAGTGTTATTGTATTAAAATATGAAATTTAGTTAACGATGAAACAAAGATAATAAAAAGGATTCTTCTCTTTTGTTTAAAAATAGACGTGAAAAGATAAACTCAATAATAACATTTAAGAGGTGAATGATATATATATAGTTGAAAAATAATTTGTTATAAAATATTATTTTCTTATCTCATTAAGATAAGAAAATGGATGTGGTGTCAAAAAAGAAAGGATTTATGTCAAAAAAAATAACAAATGACAAAAAAGATTTTTTCTAAGGAAAGTCATAGAAGTTTGATTTATTCGAA
>CDYN01008959.1_pt1 | contig 18615 bp, 28 predicted proteins | sample 554911 | NCBI WGS metagenome assembly CDYN01 (sample SAMEA3182083, study PRJEB8094) | gut metagenome | biome: human; feature: gut; material: Stool; isolation source: human stools | place: Canada | collected 2012-12-04
GGTGTAGAGGCCGCGGCGGAGCATAACAGGGCTGACATTGATTTCCTGGCTGTGATGACCGGGACAGACTTATAGGAGGTGAGACCATGGATGTAAAAGGACTGGCGCAGAAGTATTACCCGAGATTATGGGACATTGACCGGCTTAAGGCCCTGGTGGCCGCGGGTAAACTGTCCGAGGCGGACTACAAGGAAATAACAGGCAAGAACTATGCCACAAAATAAGGAAAGGTGAGGTTAATGAGAATGAAAAGAGAGTATGTATATGCAGTGCAGGGGGTACTGGCGGCAGCCGGTGCCTTTTTGAGTTCGAAGCTTGGAATCTTATATCCTGTATTGTGTATCCTCATGGGGATGATGGTGCTGGATTACATAACCGGGATGCTGGCCAGCAAGACGGAGGCTATCGACCATCCGGGTGACGCTGGCTATGGTTGGAGTTCCAGGAGGGGCGCAAAGGGCATCATCAAGAAGGTGGGATACCTGTGTGTGATTGCGGTAGCCATAGTTGTGGATTATGTAATTGTGTCAGTGGCGGGGAGCCTGGGCATACAGATAACCGCCAAGGCCTTTTTCGGGCTCCTGGTGGCCGTGTGGTACCTCTTGAACGAATTATTATCCATCATAGAGAATGCCGGCCGCATGGGCGCTAATGTCCCAGAATGGTTGCGTAATTACATCGCGGTCCTGAAGGACAAGATTGATAGTACGGATTATCAGGAAGGCAATAGAGGGTAGAAGGAGGTGGTCCCATCTATCTCCCTGCTGCGGGGTTAGGCAGCAGTTGCGATATCGCAACTTGTGACGTCACAACTTTTCATGGCTCAGGGATGCCCCTGGGCCTTATTTTTTTTTGATTGGAGGAAAACACTATGAGTAAGACAGCAGCAGGATTAATACAGCATTGCAAGGACAAGCTGGGCACCCCTTACGTCTACGGCGCCAAGGGCGAGGTCCTTACCCAGGCCATCCTTGACCGCCTCGCCCGGGAGAACCCAGGCACATACACATCCGCCTACAAGGCCAAAGCTGCCAAGTACATAGGCCAGCGCTGCACGGACTGCAGCGGCCTCATCAGCTGGTACACCGGGCGCATCCGCGGCAGTTACAACTATTATGACACGGCCGTGGAGCGGGTAGGCATTGACCATCTGGACGAGTCCATGGTCGGCTGGGCGGTCTGGAAGCCGGGCCACATCGGGGTGTATATCGGGGATGGCTGGTGCATCGAGGCCAAGGGCATTAACTACGGCACCATCAAGTCCAGAGTGGCGGCCACACCCTGGCAGAAGGTCCTCAAGCTCTGCGACATCGACTATACCCCGGTCCCAGTGACATACACCCAGGGCTTTCAGCCGGCCGCAGACGGCCAGCGCTGGTGGTATCAGTTTACAGACGGCAGCTATGCGGCCAATGGCTGGTACTGGCTCAGGGAGGCCACGGACGGCACCTGTGGTTGGTATCTGTTTGACAGTGAGGGCTACATGCTGACCGGCTACCAGGTGGACCCTGCCGGCGAGGCATTTTTACTCTGCCCAGTCAAGGGTAGCGACGAGGGAAAGTGCATGATTACGGATGCCAGGGGTGTGCTCCGGATTGCGGAGGAGTACGACATGGTAAATCGACGGTACGTGTTTACGTGGTGACACTGATGCCAGATAAGGATGGGGATAACAGAGGAGATGGGTCTAGTCCATAGGACCAGACCCATCCATGTACAAAATATTCGGGGGCATAGATGGTGACATCTACGAAAATATTATATCGACTAAATATAGACAAAGTATGAATAGGAAAAATAAAAAGATAACTTAAAAAAAATTTTTAAAATCTGCAACTTTTTTGAAATACAATACGTCTAATATTATGAAATTATAAAAAGGAGGATTTGATAATGAAGAAAAGAAATGTATTTGTAGCTACTTGTGTAACTTTGATGTTGGTTGCGGGATGTTCCGCGCAGAAAGGTGAAGTGTCTTCCGCAGCGCCTACACAGATAGTTAGCACTTCGATAGCGGAAAGTACGCTTGATGTGTCTTCCACTAAAAGCGGTGAAAATAGAATGGCTGAAGAAGAATCCACTCTTACAGGTACTATCAGTGACATTAAGGATTTTATGTTTGTTATCACCGATGGGGATGGAGTGGATTATGTTCTTAGCTTTGAAGGAGAAAAACCAGAAGGATTATCTTCTGTCAAAGAAGGAGATACGGTTTCTGTTGTTTATACAGGAAAACTGGAAGAAACAGAAGCATTCACTGGAACTGTGATTTCTGTGACAAAAAAGTAGCAGGTTTAATTGTTAACTGGAAAAATTTTAAGGCGCCATAATGGCGTCTTTTGTTATTAGTAACGAAAAACACCTCAATGTTAATTGAAAATTGAACTGTTGTTCACAGCCACATGCTTACTAAATTTGTCACAAGTAAAAAATGTATGGAGAAAAATACCGAAAAAAGCGTTTATATATATATATAAACGGTGGGGAGGTATAAAGTTATGATTGAAGGAGCTTATGTACAATATCAGTCTGCCAAGGCGGCAGAGGACATGTTTTGTGAAATGAGATTGCTTATAAATGATATTATGATGAATCATATTCATTTCATCAGTGACGAGACAGCCGCTACTGTTTTGGATTTAGCCATCAGGATAGGGGAGGCGGAAGGCGGAGAGTGAGGGAGGCAGATACCAAATGTTCGGGTGCGCATGTTCTGAAAAAGAGGAGAGGCTGACAGTTTTCTGCCGGCCTCGTTTATGAGAAAACATGTGCCGGTTGACAATGGGGTTAAAGAAAAGATAGACACATGATTCCAAACATGGAATATATCAAACAAATGTGAACAGATTATGAACAAGAAAAAATCATGATGCAGGCGGGTTCCGGAATACCGGGCCCGCCTCATTTGGTAGGCAGTGACTACGATTTGCCTACCTTGCACAAGTTTTTCTATAACACGCTTGGTTACGCTATAGTACTTCTGGTTTTTCTATTTCTTGAAAATCTCTTATTTTAAAAGATAATAAGTTACGCTATAATATTGTGTAGCACACATGGTTTTTTGACATCGACTTACGGTACACGTTGAAACCGTCGTGGAACTATCACGTAAAATCAAGGATTGACGGGCTTCTTTGTTTTTGTTTTGGTTGCCTTGCCTACCATTTGCCTACGCTTTTTTGAGGTGGTAGGCAAGATTGTTATGATATAGCGTCTGCCAGGATTACAATGGCATCGCTCTGCATTTTATCCGTGTTAAACACATAACGGTCCATGGTGGTCTTGATGTCCTTGTGGCCCAGACGCTCCATGACGGTCTTGGGCTGGGCGCCATTCTCCGCCAACAACGTGCCATGAGTATGACGTAGGCAATGGCTGTGGAATAATGGGTTTCCCAATTCCTCATGGATAACCTTGGCGCAGTACTTGAATGAGTAAGGGGTAAGCAGCTCGCCGTTTTCTTTGGTGCTTATTGGCATTATTTCCTTACCAACAATTTTGACGTTGGCGGGAGCCTGAAAGATTAAGCCATCGTCCATTTGAAACGTCTTTGTAAAATACTGGCCGTACCGGAGCATGTTCTTTTTGCGGTTACGGATTTCTGCTTTCAGTATTTTCTCGTACTCTGGTAGGATTTTTATAGTTCTGACAGAATCATATTTTGGTGACCGGTAATACCACTTTCCACCCTCGTTGGCAAGCTGGTGCCGGATGGTTATGGTGTGGTGCTCGAAATCTACGTCATGCAGCAAGTCAATACCATAAGTCTCCCCCAGGCGGGTACCACAGTGGTATCCAGTCATGAGTGGCACATAGAAATTGCTATCCGGGCCAAAGCGCTCAATGATGGCTGCAAAGTCCTCTTTGACGCAGATATATTCTGTGTGTGCCTTGGCCTTCTCAGACATAACTATCTTCGGTATCCTGGCATAATCACAGGGATTATACTTGATGTATTTACAGGGATATACCGCATACCCCAGGGCGCCGGACAGGCAGGATAATGTATTTTTAACCATGCTCCTGGAATAGCCTTGACGCTTCATTCCATCAATCCATTTTTGGATAACATCTGTCTCCAATGATGCCAGCCGGTATTTTCCGAATGCTGGTTTTAGATGCACACGGATTTTCTTTTCATAATCCTTTTGTGTATTGTAGCTGAGATTGGTTTTGACATAATTCTCATGCCAGTAGTCAAGATAGTCCGACACACTGATGTCCGAAGGGGTAAACCTGCGGCCGGCAGAGTCGTATTCAGCCTTGGCCTGGGTGCCGGCGGTAATGGCATCGGCCTTGGTGCGGTACCCTCCCTGACTGATGGGGTTCCGCTTTCCATTGATTTTGGCCCCTTCAAAGGACCATTCCCAGGTGGATCCGCGTTTCCTTGTGCGTAGTTGTCCCATATATCATTCCTCCTTAAAATTGGGTAATATTAATACGCCCCTTGCCAGGACGCTCCAGGAATGATATAATTTTTTTGGGTAAAAGAATATCTTCCGGGATTCGTTCTGGTAAGAGAAATCTATGTGAAAAGCTCTGGGCGTTAGCAGCACCTGGGGCTTTTTTTCTTGTTATTTTAATGGAGACATCCAGTATTCATGAACCTGTAAAAAGGGCTCGAATTGAATAATGTAATTATCCACTGTAGTGCTTACACCATACTTTTGCGTGTAAAAATCAATAGCTTCTTTTATAGTATCTTCCGAAACATCAAGATACTCAGACATTTCGTAAATATTTGTACAATGAGCCTTAAAGGCATGCACTATATCCATTAGTGGAAATCGGATTTCATAAGCCATTAAACGAGCCAAGCGCTCCTGACGGCGGTTCGCGGGTTTTGTTTGGTCGCTTATATCACCAACGGTTATCTTTCCATGTGCTATTTCTTCGGCCAAAGCATCGGCCTTTTTCTTTAGTGTTGGTATATCTTGGCGGATAGCGATGCGATGTCCTCTACAGCGTCCATCTCCAGATTTTAAGGGAAGTTCCTTTACTATAAATCCATCATAAGTAGCCCCATCAATCAATGTCTCGTAGTAGTTCAAGAGTCAACACCCCTTATTTATCCCATAAGTCATCATTATCCATTAGGTCATCATCGTGTTTGCGCATTTCATCGGTTACTTCTATATCGGTACGTTCGTGTGCGGCCTGAGGCTCCAGATAGGCCTTACTCGAAAGACGTGTTACTTTTTTCTTTCCTCCAATTAAACGAGAATGTTTCATTATTTCATGGAGTTTGAAATCAACAAAAGATTTGGTGGCAGAGGAAAGCTCATTAATATCTTTGTCATCAATTTCATACTCATGGCCCTCATATCGTAAGATTGTATAGAAATCCTCTTCTTCATAAATAATCTCATAGCCCATAAGTCGGAGCTGCATTTCAAGAAAATAATTGAAGGAGTCCTCTTTTGTAAAGGAAGTTTGCTCTTCCCAACCCATGAGATAAGCAGGGGTTGTACCAAGAGCTTTGGCTAAGGGCTCCAAGGTAGATGTGGGAAAGTTTTCTATGTCGTTGCTTTCATATCTATAAACCGTAGCCCGATTCTTATTTAGTTTACTAGCCAAATCATCGACAGATAGCCCTAACTCTAGTCTACGCTGCTTTATGCGATCTCCTACTGTCATAATTTCCACCGCCTCATATATGATACGACAATATTAACATATAAATCGCATATTTGCAACACATAAAAACGAAAAAACAAAAAATAATCGCACAATATGCGAATATGGTGTTGACTTCAGGAGAATACTGTGTTAGCATAAAGGAAATCGCATGATATGCGACAAAGAAAGGAGGGGTGATAGAGTGGTTAATATTAATAAGCTCAAGGGGAAAGTCGTAGAGAATGGAGTAACCCTTGAACGATTAGCTGCAGAAATAGGCATGGATCGCGCTACTATGTACAGAAAAATAAAAGCAGGAGGGGAGAATTTTTCTATTAAGGAAGCAGATTTAATTGTAAAGTCGTTAAGACTGAATAAAGAGGAGGCTGTAAATATTTTTTTTAGCCAATATGTCGCATGATAAGCGACAACTCAACAACATAAGGAGGATATATAAAATGAATGATTTATTGAACATAACCACTGATACATCGAAGCTAACCCCGATTGAGATTGCTCTGGGGATTGACGAGAACGGGATGACCACAGCAAAGAAGCTGTATGAGTTTCTGGAGCTGAATACAGCAGTTTACGCAAGGTGGTTCCGAAGCAATATCCTGGAAAACGAATTTGCCGAGGAAGGAACTGATTATTTCCCATTCAACACAAATGTTGAATGCGGCGGACAGGCATCCAAAGACGCTAAGCTTACTGCCCGTTTTGCAAAGAAGCTCTCCATGACACAGAAAAATGAACGGGGCGAACAGGCCAGGGATTATTTCACTAAGGTGGAGGACAAGGCAAAGGAAATGGTGCTCCGATTGCAGGAGATGTCCCCGGAGCTCCGCCTACTTATCAACATGGAGATGGAGCAGAAGCGTCAGGCGGCGGAGCTGGCAGAGATTAAGGAAGCCGGCCAGAAAAATGCTGACCGGATAGAAAGCATCCGGGACGTAGTATCACTGGACACCACATCGTGGCGGGATGATACACGGAATTTAATCAATAAGATAGCCCAGGAGTTGGGTGGCGGGACAGCTTTTCAGCAGGTACGGGCAGAAAGTTACGAGCTCTTGGAAAAGCGGATGGGCGTAAGCCTGAAACAGCGCCTTACCAATAAACGCAGACGAATGGCGGACGAGGGCGTGTGTAAATCCAAGAGGGACAAGTTATCACAGGTAGATATCATAGCGGAGGATAAGAAACTGATTGAGGGTTATACCGCCATCGTAAAAGAAATGGCCATCAAATACGGGGTAGCGTAGGAATGGAGGCGGTACATATCAAAACCACATGCAAAACCTGCCGGCATAGCCAGTGCCCGGAGCGGACACGGTGGTACCCATGCAGGAACTATGAGAGAAAGGAGGATGCGGAAAATGGTAGAACCCTACAAGCCAATCTACACAGTCAAGGAGGCGGCAGGCGTTCTCAGGGTTAACCCAACCAAAGTGTATGAGCTTATCAGCACAAAAAAGCTCCCATCTTTGGTCCTGGGCCAGCGGAAGATACGAGGGAGTGACTTGGAACGATTTATTATGACGTATCCGGTAGCCGAAATAGAGGAGGGACAAGATTGAGGATAGGACAGGCTTGGAAATACCGGATAATGCGACAAAGGAGAGCGTATGAACGACTTAATTAAGAAAATTATTGGTATCTTGATGGAGGCCGACAGCACAGCGTTGAACGAGGTATATAGTTTTGTTGAAGAATATGTAGAAAGGCGGAACAATGCTGATGTAGTTGCACCGGTGCAACCAGAAGATGCATACAGAGAGGCAATCATAGCACTAATAAGTTGCAATGATGACCCCGAGTATCTTCAAGCTGTGTATTCTTTTGCAAACGCATATCCGCATGATATAGCACCAGAGGAACAAAGTGAGAATCCGGAGCTGATACTTCGGTTTGCCAGAAGGCTTCTGAATTAAGGGTGGTGAAAGATGTGAATAAAAACAATAATAAGATTGCCATGTACAGAAGGGAGATACTGAAGCTTTTAAGACTCCTGTGGAAACAGCAGGATTTTAAGATGTGGCAGCAGATTTATACAGTTATCCATTGTTTCTGCAATATGAAGGGGGTACAGTCCGATGAGAGGTAAAACATTCGCGGAATACCACATCCGCGCCAAAGCAGCGGTCCAGTATCCTGGCTGGCGTGTGGATTTTGTGGGACCGGCAACCGCGGTGATGACCAACATCATGGGGCACAGGCGTATGGTGACCTTCCGATGGTGCAGGAGGCGCGGGGACGGCCCAATCATGAGGGCAGCTAAGTGGATTGTGCCGGCGGTCATCCTGATGGGCGGGATGGTGGTGGCAACTGGGTGGATTATGGCGCTGGCCATGGGCGTGAGACTGTGAGTAGGAAGGTGTTAGGACAATGAAAAAGAAGGATGACTTAGAGGCCATTGTAGACCTGCTACATGAATGGTGTGCGGAATATGGAGAAGAATATGCTTCCATCTGTACTATTAACGGTATGGGACGCGCAATCAATGACCCTGCATTACCTGCCGATGAACAGGTTTATATATTGAAAGATTACAAAAAGATGGACCCCAGACGGGTGGAGCCGTCCAAAGTCCAGGTAACTAAAAAATATTTACAACCTTAGTATAAGAGAGAAAGGAGGAAAAATCAATGCCAGATTTGAAATACAACATCATCCAGACTCTGGCTGTGCTTCCTGCGGTCGGGAAATGGCACAAGGAGCTGAACCTGATTGAGTGGGGAGACCGGAAAGCCAAGTACGACATCCGGGGATGGAATAAGGACCGGTCAGAGATGACAAAAGGAATCACACTGTCAAAAGAAGAGATGGAATACCTAAAAGAAAGTATAGGAGGAATTGAGATATGACAATCACAGCCGTATTTGAAAGTTTAGAGGAGATGCAGGAGTTTGCGGGTAAGTTAAACGGAGGTAGCATCCAGGGAGCCGTGCAGGAATTTATAAAGGGGGAAGATATATATAGGACATCCGAAACCAAACAGCAAACATGCATGCAGGATGAAATATCAGAAGACAGAGAAACGCCTGAGGATGCCGATGAACCCATGGAACCAACGACAGAACAGAAGGATGAGGGACCAGGATATACCCTGGTACAGGTCCGGGAGAAGCTGTCAGAGCTGCAGAAGGCAGGGAAGCGTGCAAAGGTACAGGAACTGATAGCCGGGTTTGGTGTGAAGAAACTGACGGAAGTCCCTGAGGATAGGTATACAGAGCTTATGCAGAAGGCGGGTGAGCTGTAATGCCGGATACACATGCAAGGCTGAGTGCAAGCAGTGCTAAGCGGTGGATGTCCTGCCCTCCCTCCGTAAGATTGGAAGAGCAGTTCCCTGATAGCGGCAGTGAGTATGCCGCTGAGGGAACCCTGGCCCACAGTCTGGCGGAAATCATCCTGCGTTACAACAATGGAGAGATAAGCAAAAAGGCATTCTCAACCCGGTTTAATAAAATCAAGGCCGACCCGATGTACAACAGGGAGATGCAGGAATACATAGAAGACTACACCCAGCGTGTCTGGGAGATTGCCAATGAGGTGAAAGCCGCCTGCCCGGATGCCCGGGTACTGTTCGAGCAGCGTCTGGATGTCTCTGAGTATGTCCCGGATGGGTTTGGGACGGGGGATGTTGTAATTGTAGCGGATGATATGGTCAACATCATTGACCTGAAATATGGCAAGGGTGTGGGGGTATCTGCAAAGGATAACCCGCAGCTCAGGCTATATGGCCTTGGTGCTTACCTGGAACATTCCATGCTGTATGACATCCGCAGGATACAGATGACCATTATCCAGCCCCGCCTGGAAAATATCTCCGTGGAGGAGCTGACAGCGGAGGAGCTGTTAGACTGGGCGGAACGAGAGGTACGGCCGAAGGCGGCGCAGGCTTATGCCGGGGAAGGGGAGTTTAAGGTAGGAGACCACTGCCGGTTCTGCAAGGCCAGAGTCACCTGCAGGGCCCGTGCAGAGTATAACCTGGAACTGACGAAGCTGGATTTCGTTGACCCGGCTCTCCTCACTGACGAGGAAATAGGAGAAGTACTCAGGAGGGCTGACGAGCTTGATCACTGGGTGAAGGACGTCACAGGATTTGCCCTGGCAGAAGCCCTTAAGGGAACGAAATATGAAGGCTGGAAGCTGGTGGAAGGCACCAGCCGCCGGAGGTATACCGACCAGGATGCAATTGCTATGCGTCTGACAACAGAGGGCTGGGAAGAGGACGAAATTTACAAGCCGCAGGAGCTTATAGGCATTACGGAGATGACAAAACTGATTGGAAAGAAGAAATTCGAGGAGCTGCTGTCCGGCCTGGTCATTAAGCCGGAAGGGAAACCGACCCTCGCACCGGAATCGGACAAACGACCGGAACTGAATAGAGTAGCCGAAGCAAAGCAGGACTTTGACAATAAAATGGACGAATAAAAAGGAGATTGAATATTATGAGCGAAGAAAGAAAAGTAACTAAGGTAACCACAGGAACCGTGAGATTTTCATACTTACATGTATTTGAACCATGGGCGGCCCAGGAAGGGCAGGAGAAGCGTTATTCCGTCTGCCTGCTGATTCCCAAGTCTGACAAAAAAACATTAGGCAAGATTAAGGAAGCCATCGAAGCGGCCAAAAAGGAAGGCGCCGCCAACAAGTTCAAAGGAAAAACAGCCGGGCTTAAACTTCCGCTGCGTGACGGTGACGAGGAACGTGCGGATGATTACCCGGAATACACTGGGATGTATTTCATAAATGCGAACAGCAACCGTAAGCCCATCCTTCTGGACCAGGACAACAATGAGATACTTGACCAGACCGAGATGTACAGCGGCTGCTGGGGACAGGCCTCTATCAATTTCTTTCCCTTCAACAGCAATGGTAACAAGGGTATCGCCGTAGGTTTGAACGCCCTTAAGAAGAAAAGGGACGATGAGCCGCTTGGAGGGACCATCACGGTGGATTCCGCAATCAGTGACTTTGAGGACAGCGACGACGGATTTGATGATGACCTGTTAGGATGATGACTTATGACAATGAATGTGGACATAGAAACCTATTCCAGCATTGATATTAGGGAGGCAGGGGTGTATGCATATGCATCCGCCCCTGACTTTGAGATACTGTTGATAGGATACCGGTATGACGGGCAGGGCGTGAAGGTGATTGACCTGACGGATCCATTGACGGACCCGGAACGGGATTTCCCAGACTTTTGGGAAGGCCTGTACAGTCCGGATGTAATCAAGACGGCATATAATGCCAACTTTGAAAGGACCTGCCTTGCCTCCTGGCTGGGCAGGCCGATGCCCCCGGAGCAGTGGCGGTGCACGGCAGTACATGCCGCAACCCTTGGCCTTCCAGGGACACTGGGAGGGGTGGGAGAAGCCCTGGGGCTTCCGGAGGATAAGCAGAAGGATAAGATAGGTAAAAGCCTGATACAGTACTTCTGTAAGCCCTGTAAGCCGACCAAGACCAATGGAATGCGTAGCAGAAACCTCCCGGAATACGCCCCAGATAAATGGCAGTTGTTTATTGAGTACAACAGGCAGGATGTAGTCGCCGAGGCAACCATCCGCGAAAAGCTGCAGATATACCCAGTCGCCAGGCAGGAGCAGGAATTGTGGAACCTGGACCAGCACATCAATGACCATGGTGTACGTCTGGATATGGATCTGGCAGATAAGATAATCCAGTATGACGGGATTTATCAGGAGCGACTCAAGCAGGAGGCAAGGAAACTCACGGGACTTAATAATCCGAACAGTTTGCCCCAATTGAAGATGTGGTTTTTTATGACATACGGGCTTGATGTTCCCAGTATCACCAAGGACAGCATACCAGTGATTGAGGCACAGCTGAAGGAATTGAAAACCACACATGATGTCCTTCCAGGACTGAGGATGCTGCAAATACGGAAGGAACTGGGAAAGACATCTGTTAAGAAATACCAGGCCATGAGGCATGCAGTCTGCCCGGATGGATACCTGAGGGGAATCCTGCAGTTCTATGGAGCCAATCGGACCGGGCGTTGGGCCGGGCGCATCGTGCAGGTACACAACTTGCCTCAGAACAAAATACCTGATCTGGACCTGGCAAGGGACCTTGTGAAGCAGGAGGACTTTGACACCCTGGAACTGCTGTTTGAAGGGATACCGTTTGTGTTCTCACAGCTTATACGAACCGCCTTTATCCCGTCAGAAGGATACCGGTTCGTGGTCAGCGACTTTTCTGCCATTGAGGCCAGGGTGATTGCATGGCTGGCAGATGAGAAGTGGCGCCTGAATGTGTTCAGGACCCACGGAAAGATATACGAGGCCTCCGCTGCCCAGATGTTCCATGTGCCGATTGAGAACATCAAGAAGGGAAGCCGGCTGAGGCAGCAGGGAAAGGTGGCTGAGCTTGCCCTGGGGTATGGCGGGGGCTTTGGTGCCATGAAAGCCATGGATAAGGCGGGCACCATTCCAGATGACGAGATACCCATGATTATAGCAAACTGGCGTAAGGCCAGCCCGAACATATGCAAGTTATGGCGGAATGCGGAGGCAGCCGCCCGTGCAGCCATAGAAGAACGGAGGACCATAAAACTGAAACACGGCCTGAGTTTTTCCTATATTAACAGGATACTATTCATTGGACTGCCATCCGGAAGGAAACTGGCATATTATGACACCCGAATAGAGGATGACGAGAAAGGAAAGAGCGTCATAACATACGCAGGTGTGGACCAGGAAACAAAGAAATGGGGACGCCTTAAGACCTGGGGCGGAAAGCTTGTGGAGAATATCGTACAGGCCACGGCAAGAGACTGCCTGGCAGTGACCATGGAACGTGTTTCTGGTGCAGGATATCAGATTGTTATGCATGTACATGATGAAATTATCGTGGATGTGCCGGAAACGGACATAGATGCCCTGGAGAAGATAGCAGCCATCATGGCACAGCCAGTACCATGGGCGCAGGAGCTGCCCTTGCGCGGGGATGGCTATGAAACCCCATTTTATAAGAAGGATTAAAGGAGGGATACAGGATGCAAGTCTCCAGCATTGCGGATTACAGGATGGCAGTTAAGCACGACGGGACAATCACCCTGGCAACAGGGCGGAGCCGCATGGAAAAGAACTGGAAGAATAAGAGCTATTCCTGGTCCCAGCTATTGAAACGTCTGGAAACACCTGTCAGGACCCATGAGACACTGGCGGAATACATGAAGATGCCAAAGGATGAACAGGACCGTATCAAGGACGTGGGTGGGTTTGTTGGAGGGGCTCTGAAAGGCAGGAGACGTAAGGCAGATACGGTAGATAGTCGGCAGTTGATTACATTGGATGCAGATTACGCCCCAGCGGGCCTCATGGAGGATATAGCACTTTTAGCTTATTATGCCTATGCCATGTACACTACTCATAAGCACAGTCCGGAAAAACCGCGTCTGAGGTTCGTGATTCCAATGGACCGTCCGGTCACAGCGGATGAATACGAGGCCATAGCCAGGAAACTGGCTGAAGAGATAGGAATTGATTATTTCGATGATACAACATACCAGCCTTCCCGGCTGATGTACTGGCCATCCGCGGCGGCAGATGGGGAATATTTGTTCCATTATGAGGACCTGCCATGGTTGTCTGCGGATAACATCCTGAGACGTTACCCTGACTGGACGGATACCAGTTACTGGCCAGAGAGCAGCCGGGCAAAGGAATCCAGGGTTAAACAAGCTAAGAAGCAGGGTGACCCAACGGAAAAGGCGGGACTGATTGGTGCATTCTGCCGAACTTATGACGTGGAGGATGCCATTGCAGCCTTTCTGCCGGAGGTATACGTCAAATGTGACCTGCCAGAAAGATATACCTATGCTGAGGGCTCCACAGCCTCTGGGCTTGTTATATACGAGGACGGAAGGTTTGCATATAGTAACCATTCAACGGACCCGGCCTGTGGGAAGCTCTGTAATGCGTTTGACCTGGTTCGTATCCATAAGTACGGAATACAGGATGAAGATGCGGCGCCGGGGACTCCTACGACGAAACTGCCATCCTACAAGGCAATGATGGAACTGGTGCAAAGGGATAAGGAGACAACGCTGACAGTCGCCAGAGAACGTGCGGAGCTGGCCAGGGAGGACTTCGCTGACACATGCGATACGGAAGAGGATGATTCCTGGAAAAGCCGACTGTCAAAGGACAAGAAGGGACTGGAACCCAGCTTAAACAATCTGCTGCTCATCATGCGGCATGACCAGGGGTTGAAAGGCATTCGTTTCAACCAGATGGCGGATAACCTGGAAATCAAGGGTCCTGTTCCATGGAAAAGTCCTTCCCGTTTCTGGCGGGATGCGGATGACGCACAATTGGAGGCATATTTAAGCATGACGTACACGGAATTTCCAAAAGCAAAGATACTGACAGCAATCACAAAGGCAGCCGATGACCGGAGTTACCACCCTGTAAGAGAGTATCTGGACAGCCTTCCTGAGTGGGATGGCATACCGCGTGTGGACACGCTTCTGATTGATTACCTTGGCGCGGATGATACGGAATATGTACGGTCCGTCACCAGAAAGACCCTGTGTGCGGCGGTGCACCGGGTGAAATATCCCGGGTGTAAATTCGATACGGTGCTGGTACTCTGCGGGCCGCAGGGAATCGGAAAAAGCACACTGATATCCCGTCTGGGAGGACAGTGGTTCTCTGATTCCCTCAACCTGGCCGATACCAGGGATAAGACAGCAGCAGAAAAGCTGCAGGGATACTGGATTATAGAAATAGGCGAGATGGCCGGGATTGGAAGCGCAGGCGTGAAAACCTTAAGAGGATTCATAACCACGCAGGATGACCGTTACAGGGCCTCCTATGGGCGGCGTGTGAGTTCCCATCCGCGGCAGTGCATTCTGATTGGAACTACCAACTCAGAGGAAGGTTACCTGAATGACGTGGAAGGCGGCAGGAGGTTCTGGCCTGTGAGGGTGCCCTGCATCGGCGCGAAGCGTGTCTGGGATATGACACAGGAGGAAGTAAGCCAGATATGGGCGGAGGTGCTGTATCATGTGGCGCAGGGTGAGAAGCTGATACTGTCGGGCGGCGCTGCGGTGGAAGCGGTGAAACAGCAGAAAGAAGCCATGATGACAGATCCGCGTGAGGAGAAGGTGCGGATGTATCTTGATACACTTCTTCCAGAAGACTGGTACAGCCGGGACCTGGATAAACGCCGGGACTTCCTATATGGGACCGAGTGCCCGGAACCGGAGGCGGTCCTGCGAAGGGACTTTGTCAGCTGTCAGGAGATATGGTGCGAGTGCTTCGGGAACAGCCTTAAGAACATGGAACCCAAGGATACCTATACAATTAAAAAGATTTTAGCTAAGTTACCAAACTGGGAAAACAGTAATGAACGGAAATATATAGGAGGAGAATATGGCCGCCAACGGGGGTATAAAAGAGTTTTTTAGATGGGACAACCTATGGGACAACCCCCTGGACAACCCCAGGACAACCTCAAAAAATGGGACAACCTCAAAAAAATTTAGGGGGACAACAAAAAAGCTGTCCCGAAGGTTGTCCCGCCAGTTGTCCAATGAAAAAGTCTTAAAAATAAAGGAAAAAACGGACATTCGGGACAACAGGACAACTTTTCTCTATAGAGCTATTAAATTAAAGAATAAAGAGTAAATACACGTGAAACCGCGTTTACACACGTCATATACGCGCGTGCGCGAGGAGTGTGTCCTAGGAAGGAGCGAGATTGAAATGCTGGAAAAGGACATAGAAGATTGGCTGAATAAACAGATTGAGAAGATGGGAGGCCTGGCATTCAAGTTTGTGTCTCCCGGAAACCCAGGCGTGCCAGACCGCATTTATATCCTGCCAGATGGAAGGGTGTGGTTCGTGGAACTGAAGCAGCAGATGGGCCGTGTAGCCAAAATCCAGAAGTGGCAAAGAGAGCGCCTTATCAGCCTGGGGTGCAACTACCGGCTGGTGAAAGGGATGGACGATGCAAGAACCTATGTAGGAGAAATGAAGAATGCAGTACATACCGCATGAATACCAGAAATATGCAACTGAAAAAATCATAGAGCTGCCGGCATGTGCACTCTTTATGGAGATGGGACTTGGTAAGACAGTGAGCACTCTGACGGCTATTAACGAACTGATATATGACCGGTTTGAGGTACAGAAAGTTTTGGTGATAGCACCTTACAGGGTGGCGGATGACACATGGACCACGGAGGCCGATAAGTGGGACCACCTGAAGCACCTAAGGGTGTCAAAGGTCCTTGGAACATCCGGTGAAAGAATAGCAGCACTGGAAGCAGATGCGGACATTTATGTCATAAACCGTGAGAATGTAACTTGGTTAGTGAACCTTATGGGGAAAGAATGGCCGTTCGAGATGATTGTGGTGGATGAGCTGTCATCGTTTAAGTCCAACAGTGCGAAGCGGTTCAAGAGCCTGCGTATAGTACGTCCCCTGGCAAGACGGTTTGTGGGGCTGACAGGGACACCGGCGCCCAACGGCCTGCTGGACCTGTGGCCCCAGGTGTACCTGATTGACCGGGGGGAGCGGCTGGGAAAGACATACACCGGATATAAAGACCGGTATTTTCTTCCGGACAGGAGGAACGGGTTCGTGGTATATTCCTGGACACCAAAGGAAGGTGCTAAGGAGGCCATAGAGCAGAAACTGTCCGACATCTGCATATCCATGAAGGCTGATGATTACTTAAACCTGCCGGCACAGATTGTCAATGACGTATACGTCAGCATGGACAGGCATGAGATGCGGAAGTACAGGGAGCTGGAAAAAGAGAAGCTTCTGGAGCTTGATGGCAAGGAAATCACAGCCCTGTCCGCGGCGGCTGTATGGGGGAAACTTCTGCAGCTGGCCAATGGGGCAGCCTATGACGGTGAAGGGAATGTCATCCCCCTTCATGACAGAAAACTGGATGCACTTGCGGAAATCTTGGAAGCATCCGGAGGCCATCCGGTCCTGGTGTTCTACAACTTCCGCCATGATTATGACCGGTTGATGGGAAGGTTCAAGGGCTACAAGCCCAGGACCCTTAAATCACAACAGGATATCCGCGACTGGAACGAAGGAAGGATTTCGCTGCTTCTGGCCCAGCCGGCCAGCATGGGGCATGGGCTGAACATACAGGCAGGTGGGCATATCATCGTATGGTTTGGACTGAACCCCAGCCTGGAGCTGTACCTGCAGGCCAATGCCAGGCTGCATCGTCAGGGGCAGACGGAAGCTGTCATCATACACCGCTTGATAACGAAGGGCACGGTGGACGAGGATGTGGTAAAGAAGCTGTGGGTAAAGGACGAGACCCAGGATGGCCTTATGGAGTCCCTTAAGGCGAGGATAAGGAGGATAAAGGATGGTAATTAGATTCAACATCCCAAATGGAAGGATGGAGATAAACTTAGAGACCTTCTTCCAGGAGGCCAGAAGGCCGCAGATACGTAAAATGCTTAAATGGGTAAGCGCTTCCTGGCCGGATGAGGAGAACGCCAGAGAGATTAGGGAATGGCTCACGGGCAGAAGGCAGGATGAGACAGACCGGGCTAAAGCCTTTGCGAAGAAGTATGTGGACTGCCGTACGGAGCTGTCAGAACTGCAGGAGATGTATGAGCGGATGCAGAGCCCCTGTTATGCCGTGTACACCAGAGACAAGGAAAAGCTGACCAATGCAAAGAAGGATGTAAGCCGCTGCAAGGCAAAGACCGTTCGGTATAAAAGAGAGATGGGCGAACACCAAAAGCTGGCCGAACGGTATGAAGGCATACTGAAGGATGCTGATAAGTTGTTATCATAAATCGTTATTTGACAAATCACTGAGAGAAAGGAACAAAAATGGAAGAATTGGAGGTATGTCCATTTTGTGGAAAAGAAGTAAAACTTGATGAAGATGGTTTTTATATGTTTTGCTGTGATAACTGCGGTGCAGGAGTGAGTTTTGCAAAAGTGCTTGCTGATGGAACTGCAACGGATATGGATAAAAAAGAAAGTATAGATGCTTGGAACAGAAGAGAGAACTAAATTAGGATTTTACAAAGAAAGAAGGTACTGTATGGCGTATGCAGAAAAAACAACAGTTCCTGTCGGCAAGAGCAGGATGGAAATTGAAGAACTGATTCGGAAACATGGCGCTGAGCAATTTGTTTCAGGATATTCAGGAGATAAAGTAATGATTGGATTCACGGCAGCTGGTCGGCAGGTTCGCTTTATCGTGACAGTTCGAGCTGGAAAAACGCAGAAAGATACTGAACAAATTGAACGTCAACGCTGGCGTGCGCTGCTGTTGGTAATTAAGGCAAAGTTTGAAGCTATTGAAAGTGGTGTGAGCTGTTTCGATGATGAATTTCTGGCACATATTGTATTACCCGATGGACAGACAGTGGGACAGTGGATGGCCCCGCAGATTGAAGTAGCATATCAGACTGGAGATATGCCTCCTATGCTGCCAATATTGGAAAATTAACATTTCTGGGATAACCGGAGGAAAGTTATGATTGATAGGAAACATCCTTTTATTTTTAAAGTAAAATGGAGAGATTTTTATATTTTGTGGGTTTGGAAGTTTGCTTTAATATGGATTACCAAAGCCGAACATACAAATCCAAAGAAATACATAGAAATATGGAATGCAGAATATGGAAAAGCATTGGTATTCGGAAGATATGGAATCGGAATAGGTCATGCATTTAAGTTTAAGCCATAAAACTGACATTTGTGCTACGAAGGGAGGTACCCGTGAGAAAGAAAGGCAGTAAGCAGTCCAAGGTCAGCCGCATCGACCGCAGCAAGGCCCTGGCCGCCCAGGCCGACGAGGCCATTAAGGAGCGTATCCGAACGGCGCCGGCCTACATGTACACCAGCCTGTGCCCGGTTCCGGAGCTGCGGGAGCCACCGAAGGGAGTGATTGTACGTGGCATCAAGACCTGTGTACTATGACTTGTATGATTGTGGCCAATACGACGGCCGGTACAGAGC
>CDYN01003190.1_pt1 | contig 18531 bp, 10 predicted proteins | sample 554911 | NCBI WGS metagenome assembly CDYN01 (sample SAMEA3182083, study PRJEB8094) | gut metagenome | biome: human; feature: gut; material: Stool; isolation source: human stools | place: Canada | collected 2012-12-04
TTCCTAGCTCGTGCGCATATTCAAAAGCCTCCGAAACTTCGACCAACTGTCTTCTACTTTCTTCCGAACCGAAGTAGATGGTAGCGCCTACGGCTGCTGCTCCCATGTCCCAGGCTTCTTTTACGGAGCCGAACATGATCTGGTTGTATGAATTGGGATAAGTCAGTAATTCGTTATGATTCAGTTTGACCACAAACGGTATCTTATGCGCATATTTACGTGCTATGGAACCTAAGATTCCGAACGTAGAGGCTACTCCGTTACATCCTCCTTCAATAGCCAACCTGACGATGTTTTCCGGATCGAAATAGATCGGGTTCGGAGCGAAGGAAGCTCCCGCCGTATGTTCGATATCTTGGTCCACAGGTAGTATTGAGACGTATCCCGTATTTGCCAACCGTCCGCTTCCTAACAGGCGTTGCAGGTTGTTTAATGTTTGGATATTTCTATCCGAGCCGATCCATATACTGTCGATGACAGACGGTGAAGGAATGTGTATAAGTGATTTATCGATCGTTTTACAAGTGTGTCCCAACAGGAATTCGCTTTGTTCGCCCAGTAGGCTGATAATCTTTGAAGTGTCCATATTTATGAAAGTTTTTTAATATAACATGGGCCGTAAAGGATAGGTTTCATAGTTTTTATCAATTAATAGATAGAATAAATTTATGAGTTTTTGTAGGGCTTGTTTTAGAATGTTTCCCTACATTTGCAAAGAATAAATAACGAGTGTTACAACTAATTTAGATTATACAACCAATAAAAATTTACAAAGATGAAAAAGAAATGGATTTGCACAGTATGCGGTTATGTACACGAAGGTGATGAAGCTCCTGAATTCTGTCCTCAATGCAAGCAGCCGAAGAGTAAATTTAAAGAAATGGTAGAAACTACCGGTGCATTGACTTTTGCCGATGAACATGTGATCGGTGTTGCTAAAGGTTGTGATGAAGAAATGATTAAAGATTTGAACGCGCATTTCATGGGTGAATGTACTGAAGTCGGTATGTATCTGGCTATGAGTCGCCAAGCTGACCGTGAAGGTTATCCTGAAGTAGCAGAAGCATTCAAACGCTATGCTTGGGAAGAAGCTGAACACGCTGCTAAGTTTGCCGAACTGCTGGGTGATGTTGTTTGGGACACAAAAACAAACTTGGAGAAACGTAAAGACGCTGAATGCGGTGCTTGCGAAGATAAGAAACGTATTGCCACTCGTGCAAAACAATTAAACTTGGATGCTATCCACGACACAGTTCACGAAATGTGTAAGGACGAAGCTCGCCACGGTAAAGGATTTGAAGGTTTATACAACCGTTATTTCAAATAATTCGCAAATTCGTTAACAAAGGAAGGGCATTCTTTTAGGAGAGTGCCCTTTTTATTGGAAAAAAATGCTTTTGAGGGGACAACGAATTTAAATTTTCCCTACATTTGTACTCGCAAACGACGACCTAAGGAAAGCTGCCAGAGTGGTCGAATGGGCCGCACTCGAAATGCGGTGTACGGGTAACTGTACCGGGGGTTCGAATCCCTCGCTTTCCGCAGAAAAGAGGATGTGTCCACCAAATATCATGACACACCCTCTTTTTCTATGTCGTCACTGATTTAGTGCCGATATGGAACTGACAACTTCACACATACAGTTTATCAAAGAACATGCAACAGACGATTTAACCCGCCTGTTGCTTTCCGCTGCCAAGTATCCCGGAATGGATATTCCCTTTTTAGTCGATCAGATTGCTGTCCGAAGGCAGATCCGGGAGAAGTTGCCGTCGTGGTTTGAGAACGGACAATTGGTTTTTCCAGCTAAGATTGCGGCGGAACAGTGTTCATCTGAACAGACAGCAGCTTATAAACAGGAACTGATTGGTGAAAGTTGGACCATTTGCGACCTGACGGGAGGACTGGGAATCGATAGCTATTTTCTTTCCCGAAAGGCGAAACAATTGACTTATATAGAACGTTTTCCTGTTTATTGTGAAGCCGCGAAACATAATTTTTCTGTCTTGGAGGCCAACAATATAACGATCATAAATGCTGATGCCGCCCAAGTTGTTGATACCCTTCCGGAGGTCGATGCTTTCTATATCGATCCTGCACGCCGAGGAGAATCCAACAAGCGGGTTTTTGCTTTGCAGGATTGTGAACCTAACCTGCCCGGACTGTTGCCGGCGCTTCTGAAACGTTCCCCGCATGTCATTGCAAAGCTTTCGCCGATGGCAGATATACAAATGACTTTGGAGTTGTTGCCGGGGACGACATCCGTGCATGTCCTTTCGGTTAGGAACGAATGCAAGGAACTGCTTTTTGTGGTGGAACGAGAGGCGGATGGCAGAGAACCGTTAGTCCGGTGCATCAATTTCGGACTGGATGGAATGCAATCTTTCTCTTTTACATTAGAAGAGGAACGTAGCGCCGTATTGGTTCCTGCCGGTCAGGTAGGTACATATTTGTATGAACCGAATGCCTCGGTTTTAAAAGCCGGCGCATTTAAGCAGATTGCCGTCCGGACGGGAGTGAAGAAGTTGCAGGTGAACAGCCATCTATATACATCGGACCATTTAGTTTCCGACTTTCCCGGTCGCAGATTCCGAGTGGATGAAGTGCTGTCTTTTACCGGAAAACTCTGTAAAGGACTATCAAAGACAATCCCCCAAGCAAATATAACCGTGCGTAATTTTCCTCTCTCCGTAGAAGAACTGCGTAAGCGGACGAAGATCACCGACGGAGGCCATGTCTATCTCTTTGCAACTACCTTGGTGGATGGAGAAAAGGTGCTGGTCAAGTGTTCCAAAGCCTGATCGATCAGGTGAATAACATCAGCACCAATTGTGCTGAAATCACGCGGATAAACATTGAAAGCGGATAGACGGTGGCATAAGAAACGGAGGGTTCGTCGCCATCGACAGTCGTGTTGGCATAGCTCAGTGCCATCGGGTTTGCCATGCTCCCGCAGAGCATACCCACGTTGTGCGCATAATCGAGTTTGAAAAATTGCGAAGCTATGAAACCGACGATCAGCACCGGCACGATCGTCAGCAGAAATCCAAGCCCGATCCAAAGCAATCCTTCTGCCCGAAAAACCGTTTCGAAGAAATGTACACCCGAATCGATCCCCAATCCCGCTAAATAAATAATGATCCCCAGTTGACGAAGCATCAGGTTGGCACTCATTGTCGTGTAGGTTGTCAGGTGGAAACGAGGGCCGAATGCGCCCATCAGGATTCCGACGATGATCGGGCCTCCGGCGATCCCTAATTTGACTGGCGTACTCATCCCTAGTAACGTGATCGGCAATGCTCCTAACAGCATCCCCAGCGATATACCAATGAAGACAGCCAAGAGGTTCGGATTGTTTAACCGCTTGATCTCATCCCCTAAAATCTTTCCGACTGTGTTTACCGAATTCGCTTCTCCCACGATAGTCAACCGGTCACCGATTTGCAGGCGCAGGTCGGGAGAGGCCAGCAGGTCTATACCGGCACGGTTCACACGCGTAATATTGATACCGTAGAGGTTGCGAAGGCGGAGAGAGCCTAATTTCACACCGTTCACCCGGTTGCGTGTCACCGCGATGCGGCGCGAGATCAGTTGGCTGTCAATAGCATTCCAGTCGATATCCGCCTTGTTCCAATCTACATTCTCCTGCTCGCCGAAAAGGACTTTAATATTTTCGACATCCGATTTAACGGAGATGATCAAAAGGTGGTCATGCTCGTGAAGTAAGGTGTCCGAAGTCGGAATGCTTACTTTACCGTTTCTCCATACACGTGAAATAACGAAATGCTTGTCCGTCAGCTTCATTACGTCCTTGATGCTCTTTTCGTAGATAGCCGGATTGCTTACATGAAACTCGGCGACATAGGTAGTCGTGTCGCGTTGTTCCTTTAAGTCTTTCTGTTTCTTGTCGGCAAACAAGGCTCTCAGGATAATAATCGCCAAGATCACGCCCACTACGCCGAGCGGATAAGCGACGGCACACGCCAAAGCCATGTCCGTCACCCCTTTGGTATTGGCCGGATCTATCTGCAACAAAGCCTGTTGGGCGGCTCCCAAAGCAGGCGTGTTGGTAACGGCCCCGCAAAGCAAACCGACCATATTGGAAAGGGAAACTCCTGTTACCCAGTGCAGACCGACTGTCATAATGAGTCCGAGCAGGATAACGCCTAACCCCATCATGTTCATAGCTACCCCTCCCTTCTTCAGCGAAGAGAAGAAACCGGGACCAACCTGTAACCCTAATGCATAGACGAAAAGGATCAAGCCGAAACTTTGAGCAAAATACAGCATATCCTTATTCACGACGATCCCTAAATGCCCGGCCAAGATACCGGCAAAGAATACGAATGTGATACCCAATGAGATCCCGAATATCTTGATCCGTCCTAAATACAATCCAAGTGCAGAGACCAGTGAAATAATGATGACTGCCTGCACCATCGTAGGCTCTAAAAAGGCCTCTTGTAACCAATTCATAAAGTTCCCCTGTTTATTGACGGCACAAAGATAGGACAATAATTTGATTCGTCATCTATTTCTCTCGTTCCCGCGCTTGACACAGGCTCCCCTTATTGTCTTTGTTCGTTTGTTTCATTACCTTTATCCCCAAAATAAGATCAGATTCATATTTGTTAAATCTGGAAAAACATGTCATTGAAAATAATCCATACTGCCGACTGGCATCTTGGGCAAACCTTTTTCGGGTATGACCGTGATGAGGAACATGAGGCATTTCTTTCGTGGTTGATCGATATATTGACGCTGCGGCAGACTGATGTCCTGCTGATAGCAGGCGATGTTTTTGATGTTGCCAATCCGTCGGCAGCCGCCCAACGCCGTTTTTTCCGTTTTTTGCGGGAAGCGAACCGGCGTAACCCACAATTGCAGATCGTGATTATCGCAGGTAATCATGATTCGGCAGCCCGTCTGGAGGCGCCGATACCCCTGTTGGAAGAACTGAATACGTCAATTGTAGGGGCTGTCCCGCGAACCGACCTGTGCAAGATCGATTTCGATTCGCTTCTGATTCCTTTATATAATAAGGAAGGAAAACGGGAAGCGATCTGTCTGGCTGTTCCCTATCTTCGTCAGGGAGATTATCCCGCTTCGAAAGAAGGGAAAGATACCTATGTGGAGGGCGTTACCCGAATGTATCGCCAGCTCTATGACTATGCCGACAGCCAAAGGCAACCGGGCGAGGCCCTGTTTGCGATGGGACACTTGCATGCGACTGGTGCTGAACTGTCGGAAGATGACCGGAGCGAACGGACCATCATGGGAGGACTTGAATCTATATCGGTAGAAGCCTTTAATGAGGACTTGGCCTATACGGCCCTCGGTCACATCCACAAGGCGCAACGGGTAGGGGGACGCGAGTCTGTACGCTATGCCGGCAGCCCGCTTCCGATGTCTTTCTCCGAACAGCATTATCACCATCAGGTTGTTGCCTTTACCCTCGAAAACGGATGCCTGTCGGATCTCGAAGCAGTGCCCATCCCACTCCGAACCGCCCTGCATCGGATTCCGGCGGAACCGGCGTCGCCTGCCGAAGTCCTTTTGTCGCTTTCCAACCTACCGTTGGCGGAAGAGGGAGCCGATCGCAGCCTATGGCCTTATCTGGAGGTGCAGGTACTGCTGACGGAGCCAGATCCGGGGTTTCGGCATCGGGTGGAGGAGGCACTGGCGGATAAGGCTGTACGCCTGACTTCCATCATCCCTTCTTATCCGAAAAAGGAGGGAGAGGAAGATTCTCGTCCTTTCTCTTATACGGATTTACAAAAGATCGCTCCGCTGGATATGCTTCGCCATACCTTTACGAACCGTTTCGGGGGAGATTTGCCGGAAGAGTTGGAAAAGATGTTTAACGATGTAATGCGGGAGGTTTCCCTATGAAGATATTAGCGATACGAGGTCGTAACCTGGCCTCGTTGGAAGGTGATTTTGAAATAGATTTTACGGTGGAGCCATTACTTTCAGCCGGGATATTTGCTATTTCCGGGCCTACGGGAGCAGGTAAGTCCACCCTTTTGGATACGATGTGCTTAGCTCTGTTCGCCCGTACGCCTCGTACCGACCAGGCGAAAGAAAATAATGTCAAGCTTCAGGATGTCAGTAATGAACAATTGTCGCAGAGCGATCCTCGTTTCTTGCTGCGGCGGGGAACATCCTCCGGTTTTGCAGAAGTGGATTTCATGGCCTTGAACGGACACCGCTATCGGACACGCTGGTCGGTGGCGCGGGCACGCGACAAGGAAAACGGACGGTTGCAGAATCCGCGTTTGGCTCTGTATAACCTCGACAAGGAGGAGGAAGAGCAAGGGACGCGTTCCGATTTGCAAGCCCGTATTATCGATTTGATTGGCTTGACTTTCGAACAGTTTACGCGTTCCGTATTGCTGGCGCAGAACGATTTTTCCACTTTCCTGAAAGCCGAGCAGGGAGAAAAAGCTTCCTTGTTGGAGAAGTTGACCGGAACCGAACTCTATTCCGCCATTTCTCGCCAGATATTTGAAAGGAATGCGCGGGCGAAAGAAGCCTTCGACTTGATCCAAACGCGAATACAGGGTATCGAGCTATTGACGGATGAGGAAGAAAACGACTTGCGCACTCGCCTTGCCGGAACGGAAAAGGAGCTGCAGCGAGTCGAGAAAGCGAAAGCGGAGCAACAGGCCCTTCAAGAGGCCGTCCGTTCTATCGAACAGCAGATAACCATCCGCCAAAGACAACAAAAAGAGGCGGCCGATAAGTTGGTGCACGCAACGGAATTGTTGACGGTCGCTCGCCATGAATACGAAAAGGGAGTGGAGGAACAGCAACAGTCTGAGGCTCGTTTCAAATCCCTTCAACAGGAGATCTTGCAGGCGCGTAAACTGGATATCCAGTTGGATACAGCCATCCGTGACCTGTCACATTCGGAGCAGCAGTTGAAAAATGTAATGCTTCGGAAAGAAGAGGCCGAAAAGAAATATCAAGCTGCCGTCCTCCGCCGGAGACAGGGAGCGGAGGAGATTGCCCGTCTGACCGCTTGGCGCGAGCGTTATAAAAAGAAGGAACGTATTGCGGAGCAACTTTCAGCTTTGTTGTTGCACTTGGATGCAGCATCGGCCACCCGTTCAGGGATGGAGGCGGCTGTCCGTTCGATCGAAACGCTCCGGCAGGAGATGGCGGCGTTGAATAAACAACTTTCCGACCTGCAACAGACCAGTGCAAACAAACAGCAGGCGTTGAAGCGGGCTGAAGCGGATTACCGGAATCTGGAAGAGGAACTGAAAGCTGTCGATGCACCGGCTTTGGACAAACAGATCGAGAAACTTCGCCAGGAACGGGAACAACTGCTTATCGAACAGGCACGCTTGGAGGCTTCCGGTAACATAAAGGATTTACGTGGCAGGTTGCAGGATGGACAACCTTGTCCGGTTTGCGGGAGCACACATCATCCTTTTGCAAATCAGGTTCCTGTCGCTCCTGTTTCTGCTCTAACCCTTCAATTGCAGGATTTATCGAATAAAAAAGAAACCTATGTCGCTCATACCCGCCATCTTACCCGTTTGCAACAGCAGCTGTTCCAACTCCATAAAGAACTTGCAGATAGCGAGGCCGCCTGTAAGGAAATGGCTGGTAAGCAACAACTCGCTGCCAGTCGGCAAGAGAGGGAAGAAGCTATTGTAAAAGAGCAATCCACCCTGTTGACCCAGTCCCTTTCGGCTGCCGACCTGCTGTTCGGCAATAGTGAGTGGCAGAAAGCCTGGTTGCAGAATCCGGAAACTTTCCGTAAAACATTGACAGACTTCGCCCGTCAGTGGCATGAGAATACCGAGAAACTCCATCAACTGGAACGGCAGGAAAGCGCCCAAAAAGCCGAATGCGAATCTCTCGCCTCCTTCCTTCCTTCTCTCGAAAAGCAAGCCGAAGAATCCGGACAGCTCCACGAAAAGAACCGTGCCGCTTTTTCCTCTTTGCAGGCAGAACGAAAGAAACTTTTGAATGGCCGATCTGCAGATAGCGTAGAACAGGAGTACATCCGACGAATGGAAGAACTGAAAGAGCGTTTGAAAAAACTGTCGGCCACCCAGACTGAGCAATCCGGCATCGCCGACCAGACACGCGGCATTGCCGACCAGATTGCAAAAGACCTGACCGAGGCCTCTGCCGACCTACTCCGGAGAAAGGCGGCTTTAGACAAATGGACAGCTGATTATTTGGATTCTTCGGGTGGAGAGCCACTCGAAGTTATCTTGTCCCGGTACACACAGGAAAAGACGGAACTTGCTTTCCGGCTTCGTACTCAGACGGAGAACAAGGCGAAAGTTTCCGGTCTGCAGGAAGAATTGAATGTCCGGCGTACGGAAAGCGAACGTTGGGCGAAGCTGAACGAACTGGCCGGTTCTGCCGACGGCGCCAAGTTCCGTCGTATAGCGCAAGGATATACGCTCGATATACTGTTGAACTATGCCAATGTGCAACTGCGTGAATTGACAAGGCGCTATCGGCTGGAACGGGTTCCCGAAACACTAGCCTTGCAGGTGATCGACCGGGATATGTGCGATGAGGTGCGTACCGTCCATAGCCTTTCAGGGGGCGAATCGTTCCTTGTTTCGTTGGCACTGGCGCTTGGCCTGTCTTCCCTCTCATCCAACCGGATGCGGGTTGAAAGCCTTTTCATTGACGAAGGTTTTGGTTCTTTGGATGCCGAGACGCTTCGTGTGGCGATGGATGCTTTGGAAAGTTTGCGGACACAGGGACGCAAGATCGGAGTCATCTCGCATGTGCAGGAAATGACTGAGCGCATCCCTGTCCGCATCTGTGTGAATCGCGCCGGCAATGGACGCAGCTTTCTTGAAGTTTTGTAAAGTTCCAAAATCCCTTGTCCCCGCGTCAAGCGCGAGAATAGGGCTTTCGCCTTTACATATCTTCGACAATAATCCTAAAGCCGACGTTCATCGGCCGCTGCCAAGGCAGGTAGGCTTTGCGGACGGCCGATGTGGAGTATTTAGGACGTTCACGCCAAGAGCCGCCGCGTACGACTTTCTTTTCGACAGCCTCTTTGTTTGCCTTTTCTTTTAAAGGATAAGGAATGTAATCGGAGGCTGTCCATTCCGCCACATTCCCGTTCATGTCGTACAATCCCCAGGGATTGGGCTGGTAAGAGGCAACAGGGCAACTGATCAGTTGGTGGTCGTTTACGTTCAGGATTTTCGGTAGGAAATCCCAGAACTTACGCATGGGATCGTTTGCCCGCATCGGTTTCGGATCTACGCCTGTTACCGCCAGATCGACAGTCGTACTGTCTGCCAAGTTTTCGAAAGCACCAAAGTCGCTCTCCGTCGATCCGAACCAGAAATCATCTGCGCTTCCTGAGCGTGCTGCCCATTCCCATTGTGTTTCGGTAGGCAGAGAAACTGTATTGCCTGATATTTCGCTGATCTTTTGGCAGAAAGCATTCGCTTCGTCCCAGCTGACGCGCACGACAGGCTGTTTTGGCCGGTTGGCTGCATAGCCGGGGGTAGTATGATCTTTCCAAGTCTGTCCGATGTACCGGCTGTCGTGTTCCGGGAAAAGTGCGCGGAACTGCTCGTTCGTGATTTCGGTCGTGCTCATCCAGAAGCCTTCCTTCACGTTTGCCTTGAATGCTGGCGAAGCGGAGGGAGTTCGGTTGTTACCCATCACAAAGCTGCCGGCGGGAATCCATACCAGGTCGATATGCACATCCGGAGTGATGGTGAGGCGGCGGGTCGTTTCGTCTTTGGCAGCTTGCCGGGCAGTCGCTGTCTGTGTGTCGAACGGGAATCCCTTTACCTTGACCGGGCGGACCGGTTTGGTCGGCTTCTTTATTTCGACTGTTTCGCCGGTCGTTGCTCCGGTAATGCCGTCTGCCTTTTTGTTTTCTTTCAGCCAGTCGGCGTAGTCGGCAATCTCTTTTTGCCAGTCAACCCGTACACCGCTGTATTTCTCGGCCAGCTCCATACGGCGTTCCACCTGACCTTTGGGAGATTGAGGCTTCAGGTCTATTTGGGTGAAAGCCCCATAATAAGGCGCGTTGAGATCGATCCAGGCATAGAGCGTCCGCATATCCTCTTCCGGAACCTCTACGCCGTGATGTCCGGCTTGCAGGATGCGGATCAGTTCGCTGTTGCTCGCGTGAAACTCGGCCGGCTTGAGGACATAGATGTCTGATTCCGGTCCCTGGCGGTACACGTATGGGTGCAGGTTCAGATAGCTCTGGTCGTACTGCTTGTTGATTTTCGTCAAGATACCTCTCTTATATGTGACCATCTGATCCTTGCGGAAGTCCGGTTCGGCATTTTTCCCGTTGTGGCAAGAGACGCAGTTACGATCCAGTACCGGTTGCACTTCCAGGCGGAACGTGAATGGGCGGACACCTCCTTCCGGTGTTTCCAGCCGGCGTGCCTGCTTGGCCGAAGCAATCGTGCGTTTGGGAATGGGTATGCTGTTCTGATCTTCATGGCAACCGACGCAGGAGACGATCTCGCCCGGCATCCCTGTCAGCCAGCTGCGCATCCACTGGATGGCTGCCCCGTCTTTATCCAATGGCTGGATGGAAATCGGCGTGTTGGCGGGAATGGTGAATAGTGCGGAACCGTCTTCCTCGACCGGGACTGTTCCGAGTATACGTTTGATATCCCATCCACTCTGTATTCCCTGTGCATCGTGATCGGAAGGAGCTAAGATATAGGCATACTCATAAGCAAAGATACGGAGAGCCTTGATCGTGCCCCAGGGAACGCCCTGCGTACCTTCTCCTTCGTAGATATCCTGGATAAAGACCGTAGCCTCTTTGCTGTCCGGCTTGATCTTCGAAGGAATGACAGGAGGCGTTTCGCGTTTTACCAGCGGGATGGGAGCGGTCAGACCTTCCCCTTCCTGCTCGGCAATGAGTGTCAGGTTATCGAAAACGTCGACCAGGTAAATTCCCCAAAGCGCATCCTTGGCCGGTTTGCAGGCAACTAAAAAATATTTTTCGCTGAGCGGGTACGGCTTCATGAACTGAGGCCAGACGCCTTCCACCAATTCGTCCTTGATGATCGGGACGATCGGGCGGTCTTTGAACGGCAGTTCCTGTATCATCCCCTTTTCCTCTTTCCGGCTTTTGGCAGGGTCGAAGATGACGAGCCGCCCTGAACGTGCCGTCCCGTGATGGCCGGAGATGATGCCGATGAAGCGGCTGCTGTGCTTGGAGAGCGGTTTCATGTCGAACGTACTGTTCGGGAAATAGGAGCCGCTGCCGTAGAGCGCTTTGTTTTCTGTCCCGTCGGGGTTCATGTGCATCACGATACGGGAGAAATAGTGTGTCAGGTCCGTATATTCCCAACGGGTGTACATGATGCGTCCGTTCGGGATCACGATAGGCGACCAGTTCCCGTCCTGGTCGAAGGTGAGGCGGCGCAAGGCACGCGTCTCGGGGTCAAAGGAGACAAGGTTAGCTACCACATCGTCGCCATGCACACAAGGAACGCCGTTGTAACCGATGTTGGTCGTCGCCACCACTTTCCCGTCCGGCAGGTAATTGGCGTCGCAGAATTCCAGATCCGGCTCATCAACGGTGATCTTTTGGTGAAGGTTGCTTCCGTCGATGTTCATTTCGTATATCTGCCACTTCCGGTTCTTGTCGAGCGAGGAGAAGAGGAGGCGGTCGGCATCCCAGTGGAGCTGTATGTCTGAAACGGGAACATCGGCTTCGGGCTTGTATATCCGGCTGCTTTCGATTTGTCCGCGCAAGCCCGTGAGCAGGTCGATCTCGGCATCGTAGCCTTTACGCGAGTTGGAAAATAGCGAGTTGTAGTTGGCTGTCGAAGTTCCCATCGACGGCCCCATCGCCTTACGGGCCTTGTTTCCCAAACGGTAACGGGCCACTATGATCTTGTCCATGTCCAGCAGCGGGTTGGCCAGGATGATCTCACGCTTCAAGGCAAGTATTTCTTGAGCTTGGCCAATTACTTCGTCGATCGTGTTGCCGGAAACCTTATCGGAGAAGGCCTGCCGCACGCCGGGCAGAAGTGTTTCCAGACGGGATAGTTTTTCGTAAAGCGCGGGAGCTTTTCCTCCCAATGCTGTTTTTGTGTCGTCCAGATAGGCACGTATGGCAGTAGGATTTACCCATCGGATTTGCACTTCCAGATCGCTTAGCTGAATTTGGCGTATTGAATCTTGTCCGTTCGTTGCGGAAATACCGGATACGGAAAGAGAGAGGAACGTGAAGAGTAAACAAACTTTATGCTTCATATCATTATTATTTTTTCAAAATCTCTATCACTCTATCACACTTCGTATATAAACTATTCATATACAACTGTTTGTTGTGTGATATATGTCACTTTTATCTATCACTCTACTATCACTCCATCTTTTTCCAATACGGCAGAAAAAGATACAAAGCATATCGCTTGTTTTCAACAAGATAGTGAGATTTGATGCTGAACACCCGGATGTTTGTTATCTGTACATCCGGGTGTTTGCCCTCCCGACATCCGGATGTTAAAAGCGGGTTTACCCGGGTGTTCAAGAGCTTTTGCAGGTACTTTTATGAAAAAAAGAGCCTTGTTGTGACTTATTTGTCTGCTAATTTGTAAATTTCCGATGCAGCCATCAGGAATGCACCTGTACCATAGAGCTCGGTCATGTCGCGTGTCACCTTTTTCGGATCGGCACCTACCGGCTGAACCCACCCTAATTTCCCGTTCGCTTCAACTGCACGGGTCAGTGCTTCCCATCCTTTTTTTACGACTGGTAGGTATTTGTCTGCCGGCAGATACCCCTGGTTGATTCCGTATGCCAAGCCGTAAACGATAAATCCGGTCGCGCTCGTTTCGGGTGAAGGATAGCTGTCCGGGTCCAGCAGGCTGGCGTGCCAGTAACCGTCTTTTCCTTGCAGTCCGGCAAGGCGCTCGGACATCTCTTTATAAAGTTCGAGATAGAAAGGACGGAATTCGGTATCTTCCGCCGGCAGCGTCTTCAGGATTTCCGCCAGCCCGCCGATTACCCAACCGTTGCCGCGTCCCCAGAAAACCTTCTTGCCGTTGGCTTCTTTTTGTCCGATGTAGCGGCTGTCGCGATAGAAAAGGTCTTCGTCTTTATCATACAGGTGATTGTAGGTAGCACGGAATTCACTGTCGGCGAAGTGCATGTATTTACGGTTGCCGGTCAGCGTGTAGAGCCGCGTGTAGACTCCGGGCGCCATGAAAAGGGCGTCGCACCACGTCCAGCGTTCGATCGTGCTGCCTTTGCTGTAATCGAGATCCATGCTTCCGTTGGAAGGATTGTTCAAAACCCAGTCGGCGCGGGCGATGGTCGGTTTCAGCATATTCTCGTTCTTTTCCTTATTATAGAAATCGATGTAGGTTTGTGCGATGCAAACGTCATCGGCATGATACATCCGGTTGGCAACTTGCCAGCTCTGTCGGTTGAAGATTTTCCGGAGCCAGTCATAATATGTATTGTCTCCACTTAGTTCCGCCCAGTCGAATATCCCCATATAAAGTGCTCCGGCGATCCATCCGCGCGGTTCGCTCTTGGCATATTTGTTTTCGAGATAATCCTTGATCTGCCAGTCCGCCACCCGCCGGGCAACTTCCATGATGCTTTGCCGGTCCCAGCCCGTTTCCGTCGCACTGACAGCGGCTGTATTTGTCGTTTCGGCCTGTGCCGGCAGATTGTTCACTAAACAGGTACAAGCGCAAAGTGAGAGGCCTGTACAGATGTACTTGATTGTAGTTTTCATGATATTCGTTCTGTTTCTTTTAATTCTGCATCAAAAATAGGAAAGATAAGGATAATATCATCTCAAAATGAGTAAAAAATGTACCAAATTTTATGATTATTAAAAAGAAAGGGGATGTCCCTTTGGCTGGAACTTCCCCTTTCATCCTATAAGTGTGTTTTTACTTTATAGCTATTCAATGCTTAGTATCCCGGATTCTGTGGAAATTCGGCTCCTGTGTTAGAGTCGATGATGGTCTGCGGGATCGGCCACAAGGTGTGATGTTCATCCATAGTGTTGCTGTGCGGGTTGTATTTCTTTACGCGTTCAACCAGCTTGCCTGTACGAACCAACGTAAATCGGCGTAACTCTTCACCAACCAATTCACGGATACGTTCGTCCAGTAGGAAGTCAATTGTGGCATCTTTAGCTGTAATTTCCGGTGCATTGGCTCGTTTGCGTATTACATTGATCGCGTCTGCGGCTCCTTGTGCATTGTTTTGCATCAAGCGTGCTTCAGCCAATAGCAGATATGTTTCGGCAAGACGGAACTTCATACGGTCTTTATTGTTACCGCCATAGCTCAAATCCTCTGCTTTTCCGTAGAAGAATTTCGTGACAGCCGGGTATATGGTGAATTTTGTCCATGTCTCTTCTGTGATTTCGGCTTTCTTTCCATATTTATCAGAAGAAGCATCGTTGTAATACCAGTTTCTCTTGATGTTATATTCCGAGTTACGAATATCGCTTGAAGCGAAGAAGTCGTTGCTGTCGATCCACCATTTGAATGGGACGATCTGTGCCAAACCACGTCCGCCTAAAGAGTCTGCCAATACAAAGCCGTCTTCATTGTAGTATTTGGGAACCCAAGCACGTTTTGTCCAGTCTTCGTTTGCTCCGCCGCCTCCGGTCGTGTTGTATTCGAGTTGCATAACCCAGATGCTTTCCATATTACCGGAAGTACGGTTCTGGTTATATTCTTTGAACATATCGGAGAACGGATCTCCGGCTTTGTCTTTCTCCGCACCGAAGCGTGAAGTCATCAGATGGAAGTAACCGCAATCGATTACAGCTTTTGCTGCTGCTTCCGCTTCTGCATACTTGCCTGCCATGAGGTATACTTCCGAAAGCATATGCTGGGCAGCCCATTTTGTTAACTGTCCAACTTCGACCTTATCGGGATCTTCCGGAAGATTTGCGATTGCAAACTGCAAGTCTTCGATCATCTTGCCTAAAACTTCCGCTTTCGGTGTGCGGGTAAAGTCTATCCGGAAGTCTTTTTCAATTTTATCAACATATGGAACATCTCCGTACAAATATACCAGATACCGATAAGCATAAGCGCGGAAGAAGCGAGCGATAGCCTGATAGTAGGCTTTATCGGTCGGTTTGTCCCAATTTACATTACCTTCCGAATATTCGAGGATTTCATTGGCAGAGGCGATCAAACCGTATCCCCAGTTCCAATAGGAAGTGACAAATGTTGTGGATGGTGTATAAGACAAGTTTTCGAAAGGAACCAATGAACCGTCTCCATGCCCTGTGTAGACAATGTCTGTTGCTACCTGAAATGATTCGTACGGACAAGCTTGTCCCTGGCTTGTTGTTGCTCCTCCCCATGTGTTAAATTCGGAACGGGCCCAACCGTACAACCCGTTTACTCCGACTTCAAAACCATAGCTGCTTGTGTATGTATTGTCTGGAGATAGCGAGCTTTTTAGCTCTTCATCCAGAAAACCTGAACAACCGGTTGATGTCACCAATAAGAATGCAGCAGCGGCAGTTGCTAATATATTTTTCATATCCAAATTCAATTATATTATAATGTTAGAAAGTAAGATTTAATCCAAACATGTAAGAACGGGCTGTCGGGTAGGTAACGAGAACATTTCTGTTAGCATCGCTATCTTCTAAGTTCAGCCAGTTGTCGATGTTACTGAAAGTATAGAGGTTGTTGACACTTGCATTGATACTCAGCGAGCTGATTCCAATTGCACTTAATGTAGTCTTCGGGAACGTGTATCCGATCGTGATGTTCTTGATATTGACGTAATTCATTTTTTTGTAGAATGAATGTTTATCGTAAGGAACATAAGCAGGAGATGTCATTTCGTTTGTCGGATTTTCCGGTGTCCAGTAGTCCATACCGCTTATGTAGTTGTATGTCGGCATCCAGCGGTCGAAGTTGTAGTCATGTAATTCTTTTGTCTGTCCGAACACTCCGTTCAGCAAGAAAGAGAAGTAGATGTTTTTGTAATCGAAGCGGTTACCCATTGACAGCAGGAAGCTGGGCAGTTTGGAACCGATGATTTTCTTATCATCGGCTGTGATAGAGCCGTTTCCGTCTTTGTCTTCCAGTTTAGCAGAACCGGGGACAGCGCCTTTCTGGTATTCTTTTGCTTCTTCATTCAGGAACTTGCCGCTTTCGGCATCCCAGCTGATCGTATGTCCGTTTTCAACATATGTTTCGTTTTCCTGCCATGTCCCAACGACATTGTAATCGTAGAATACACGCAGCGGTTCTCCGATGAACCATTTGTTTGTGATATCGTCTTTGCCATCACCGCGCAGTTCAATAATTTTGTCGCGGTTCAGCGAGAAATTGACGTTTGTGGTCCAACGGAAATCATTGTTTTGGAAGTTGACGGAGTTCAATGCGATTTCAACACCCTTGTTACGGGTTTTACCTACGTTGTCCATAATGGATTTGTAACCGTTCATGTAAGGAACTGTACGGCTCATCAACAAGTCGCTTGTGTTGACCACATACATGTCAATGTTACCGGAAAGACGTCCGTTGAAGAAACTGAAGTCGATACCTGCATTGATCGTGCGTGAGGTTTCCCATCTCAGGTTTGGGTTCCCAACACCGTTTGTAGGCAGGTAAGCTCCGTTTACAACCGTTCCGTTGTCGCCCCAAATGTAGTTGGTCAGTGTCAAACGGTCAAGCGTCTGATAAGGATTGATGGCCTGGTTACCGTTTGAACCCCATGAAAGACGGATTTTCAGCATGTCCAAATAATTTGTCTGGCTTTCCATAAACTCTTCGGAAGAGATATTCCATGCTGCGGCAACGGAAGGGAAGAATGCATATTTGTTGTTCTTTCCAAATGCGGAGTAACCATCGGAACGTCCTGTCAGTGTCAACAAATACTTGTTGGCGTATGAATAGTTCAAACGTAACATATAAGACAGCATTGCCGTTTCTGTCAGTTTGGATGTGATTTCTTTATTTTTCTCGGCACCAGCCATATTGTGGTATTCGGAATCGTCGTTTACAAAACTTTCGCCTGATTCTTTTGCTTCCTTTTTGGTTGTTTCCTGCATACTGAACAAGGCGGTGGCATCAATTTTATGCAAACCGAATGTCTTATTATATTTCAAGAGATTTTCCCATGTGTAATCATAATAGTGGATATTCTCTATAGAAGCGGAACCATTCACCTTTTTACCCGAAAGAGTATTTCTTCCGTAATAAGATCCTACAAAATTATTGCGGTAGTTGTAACCGAAGTTTGTACGGAATGACAGACCGTCAATCGGGAATTGAATTTCTGCAAAAGTTGAAATGAATACATTACGATTTGTTTTGTCGTTCGTCGCATCAATATTGGCCATTGGATTGTAGAACAAAGTTTGGTCCATTGGATAGTCGACGTAACGATCATTTTCATCTTTATAAATGCCATAAGGACTCATTTTCAACCCAGCCTCCAAATAAGGTTGCTCTCCGCCGAATTCTTTTTGGATCGCTTGCGTTCCCATTCCGACAGTTAACCATTTATTTAAAACCTGTGTAATGTTCAATGCGATGTTAGTACGTTTTAAACCTGTGTTTTCCATAACGCCATCTTCTCTTAAGTGAGAGATTGATGCCATATAGGTTGTAGCTTCCGTCCCTCCGGAAATGCTGATCTGATGACTGGTGGTTAAAGCATTACGGAACATGATGTCTTGCCAGTCCAACTCAGAACCGTTCTGATAGTTCGCACGTTCACTCGGATTCAAAAGTACAAGCGGATCGAGTTGATCTCCAGAATAACCGTATTTCATGCGGTTGTAGTCTTGTGTGTATTTTACATATTCGGCTCCTTTCATCATATCGATACGATGTTGTGCTTGTTGCATGCCGACTTGTCCTTTATATGAGACTGTTGGTGCTCCTTTTTTACCTTTTTTGGTCTGAATCAGGATTACGCCGTTTGCACCGCGTGAACCGTAAATAGCAGCTGAAGATGCATCTTTCAATACAGACATATTCTCGATGATATCCGGATCAATGTCACCTAAAGATCCGCTGTAAGGGATACCGTCCATGACGATCAGCGGAGAATTGTCCGCACTCAACGAATTTTCACCGCGGACACGCAAAGACTGGTCTTCACCAGGTTTGGCGTTGCTGGTTGTCACGTTCATACCAGGGATTTGTCCGGCCAATTTATCCATCAAATTGTTTGTCGTAACCATCTGGAGTTTTTCTTCGCCAACAGCCACGATACCGCCCGTCAAGTCTGATTTGCGTTGCGAACCGTAACCGATAACGACAACGTCGTCCAAACCGATCGCATTGTCTTTTAGAACAATGTTCAATGTTTTTGCTCCTGTAATCTTGATTTCTTGCGTTTCACAACCGATGTAAGAGATAGCGATTGTCGAGTTCTGGGGAACGTCAAGGGAGAAATTACCATCTATATCGGTAACAGTACCGATCGTCGTACCCTTTACAACAATGTTAGCCCCGATAATCGGAAATTTGTCAGCTTCCGCGATAACCGTACCGGAAACTTTGACGTCCTGCGCATATACCTGTACGGATA
>CDYN01018090.1_pt1 | contig 18053 bp, 11 predicted proteins | sample 554911 | NCBI WGS metagenome assembly CDYN01 (sample SAMEA3182083, study PRJEB8094) | gut metagenome | biome: human; feature: gut; material: Stool; isolation source: human stools | place: Canada | collected 2012-12-04
GAAGAAGAAATGAGAAAATGGCGTATTGAAGACTCAGAAGAACTCTACAACATCACAGGTTGGGGAACTTCGTACTTTGGTATCAATGACAAAGGTCATGTAGTGGTAACTCCTCGTAAAGACGGCGCCGGTGTAGATCTGAGAGAGCTGGTCGACGAACTGCAATTACGGGATGTGGAGGCTCCTGTACTGATCCGTTTCCCAGATATTCTGGATAACCGTATTGAAAAGATCGCGAACTGTTTCAAGCAGGCTTCTGATGAATATGGTTATAAGGCGCAGAATTTCATTATCTATCCGATTAAAGTAAATCAGATGCGTCCGGTAGTGGAAGAGATTATCGGTCATGGCAAGAAGTTCAACTTAGGGTTGGAAGCCGGTTCAAAGCCGGAACTCCATGCGGTGATTGCGGTCAATACAGATTCGGATTCTTTGATTATCTGCAACGGTTACAAGGATGAGAGTTATATCGAACTAGCTTTGCTGGCACAGAAAATGGGTAAACGCATTTTTCTGGTTGTCGAAAAGATCAACGAACTGACTTTGATCGCCAAGATGGCCAAGCAGTTGAATGTCCGTCCGAATATCGGCATCCGTATTAAACTGGCATCTTCCGGCAGTGGTAAATGGGAAGAGAGCGGTGGCGATGCCAGCAAGTTCGGCTTGACGTCCAGCGAATTGCTGGAAGCACTTGATTTTCTGGAAAAGAAAGATTTGACAGATTGTCTGAAGCTGATTCATTTCCACATTGGCAGTCAGGTGACCAAGATACGCCGTATTAAAACGGCTTTGCGCGAAGCATCACAATTTTATGTACAACTGCATGCGATGGGCTTCAATATCGAGTTTGTGGATATTGGTGGCGGACTGGGAGTCGATTATGATGGTACTCGTTCTTCCAATAGCGAGAGCAGCGTCAATTATTCCATCCAGGAATATGTAAACGACTCTATTTCTACAATGGTCGATGCCAGTGACAAGAACGGTATCCCGCATCCGAACATCATAACGGAAAGCGGGCGTTCGTTGACTGCCCATCATTCCGTTTTGATATTTGAAGTGCTGGAAACAGCTACGCTTCCCGAAATGGATGAAGACTTCGAGGTGAGCGAATCTGATCACGAGCTTGTGCATGAACTGTATGAGATTTGGGATAAGCTGAACCAAAGCCGTATGCTGGAAGCCTGGCACGATGCGCAGCAGATACGCGAGGAAGCGTTGGATTTGTTCAGTCATGGTATTGTCGATTTGAAGACCCGTGCCCAAATCGAACGCTTGTATTGGTCTGTGACGCGCGAAATCAGCCAAATTGCTTCTGGGTTGAAACATGCACCGGATGAGTTTAGAAAACTGGACAAACTATTGGCTGATAAGTATTTCTGTAATTTCTCGCTTTTCCAGTCCTTGCCTGACTCTTGGGCGATCGATCAGATTTTCCCGATCATGCCTATCCAGCGGTTGGATGAACGTCCGGACCGGACGGCGACTTTGCAGGACATAACCTGCGACTCGGATGGCAAGATTGCCAACTTTATTTCGACACGCAATGTTTCCCATGATCTGCCGGTACATTCGCTGAAAGGAAAAGATGCTTATTATATCGGTGTCTTTCTGGTTGGGGCCTATCAGGAAATTCTGGGAGATATGCACAATCTTTTCGGTGATACGAATGCAGTGCATGTAACGGTAGATGAAAAAGGTTACAACATCGAGCAAGTCATCGACGGGGAAACGGTTGCTGAAGTGCTCGATTATGTTCAGTATAATCCTAAAAAGTTGGTGAGGACACTGGAAACTTGGGTGACTAAGTCTGTAAAGGAAGGTAAGATTTCGGTTGAAGAAGGTAAAGAGTTCCTTTCCAACTATCGTTCCGGCTTGTATGGGTATACTTATTTAGAGTAATCCCAGTCGCTGAATTCAAAACTTAGTTGTTCCCAGCGGGCTTTCTCTTCGTTCTTCTCGTAAGGATTGGAGACCGAAAGCCCGATCAGGCGAATCGGGTGAGTCGTATATTCGATGTCTTTCAACAGTCCTTTGGCTAAAGGTAGTATTTCGGCTAAAGTCGTCAGTTCGTGGCTTTGGGTGATGCTTCTTGTCTTTTGGTTGAAATCATGGAATTTAATTTTTAAAGTAAGGGTATTTCCTTTGAAACCGGTTCGTTGCAGCCGTTCGATTAGTTCGGTCGCAACATGATATAATTCGATGATAACGGACGATTGCTGCGAAATGTCTTTTTCAAGCGTATGTTCACAGCCTACGGATTTGCGGATTCGGACGGCTTCGACAGGGCGTAAGTCTATCCCTCTTGAAAATTCATAATATAAAATTCCTGCTTTTCCGAATTGTCGGGTGAGCATTTCTTGTGAACAAGCTCTCAACTGTTCTCCGTTATGGATGCCTAATGAGTGCATCCGTTGGGCGGTGACCGGACCGATCCCCCAGAAGGATTCGATCGGCAGACGTTTGATGAATTCTTCCGCCTGGGACGGATGGATGGTGCACAGTCCGTCCGGCTTGCGGTAGTCAGAGGCGATTTTAGCCAAAAACTTATTATACGATACCCCAGCCGAGGCAATCAGATGCAGTTCCTCCCGGATTTTTTGCTTGATTGCTTTGGCTATGTCGACGGCAAGCGGGATGTTTTGTTTATTCTCGGTAACATCCAGAAACGCCTCGTCCAGTGAAAGTGGCTCGACAATGTCCGTATATTCGTGGAAGATTTCGTGTATCTGGCGGGACACCGCTTTATAGACATCCATCCGTCCGGAAACAAATGTGAGCTGAGGGCATAGGCGTTTAGCCCTTTGTGACGACATGGCGGAGCGTACGCCGAACTTCCGGGCTTCGTAGCTTGCTGCCGCTACGACACCCCGTTCCTCCGCGTGGCCGACTGCAAGCGGAATTCCGCGAAGTTCCGGATTATCCCGCTGTTCCACAGAAGCGTAGAATGCGTCCATGTCGATATGTATGATCTTCCGTTCCATTAAAATCCGTTCATCGGAACCAATACTGTCGGTATGAGTAACAGGAATCCGACTATTACCAGAAGCAATATGAATTTCCATGCCCAGCGAAACCATTTATCGTAGGGGATACGGCTGACACCCAGAACGGCGATCAACACTCCCGATGTCGGGGTGATCATATTGGTGAATCCGTCTCCGAACTGGAAGGCCATCACGGTCGCTTGCTTTGACAATCCGATCAAGTCGGAGAAAGGAGCCATGATCGGCATGGTCAGGGCTGCTTTGGCACTTCCGGAAGGAATGATCAGGTTGATCAAGGTCTGGATCACGTACATCATGCCGACGGTCGCCACTTGTCCGAGTCCTTCCATCCCTTTCGCCAAGTTGTAGAGAATGGTGTCGATGACAAGCCCTTCTTTCAGTATCACGATAATACCGCCTGCAAGGCCGACTACCAAAGCTGCGCTCATAATGTCCTTGCATCCGTCCAGAAACAGTTTGACCAGTTCGTTGGGAGTCCGGTTGTTGGCGATGCCGGCTGCCAGTCCGAGGGCGAAGAACAGGGTGGCTATCTCCATGATATACCAGCCATATCCCATCACTCCCGTTATCAGATAAAAAATCGTGAAGAAGAGGAGGTTCAGGATATAAAGATGGACTGTCTTGCGTAGGGCGAACAAGGAAGTCAAGATAAAAGCAGCTGTTAGAATGGGGAGGAGAGGCAGTCCTTTGATAACGCTGTTCCCGATTTGTAAAGTTGTTGCAGGATAATAAGCGGCGAAAATGATTTGTATGACTGTCAATATACCGAAACTGATCCAAGCGGCACGTGGCGTATGATAGCTTACATCCAGCGAGTTGTTATTGTGTAGGTCCCGCCAATACAGATCTTCTTCGTAGACTAACGAAGCTTTCGGGTTTTTCTTTACTTTAGCAGCATAACGCAGTATCCAGGAGAAACCGATCATATTGATGACAATCCAGCAAAATATCCGGTATTCGATTCCGGAAAAGAGCGGAATACCGGCCAGTCCTTGCGCAATGCCAATTGTAAACGGGTTCAGTATCGCACCGGCAAATCCTAATCCGGCGGCGACAAAGACCATGCAAACGCCTGTAATGGAGTCATACCCCATCGAGATAGCCATCGGGACAAGCACCAGGCAAAATGCGATGGTCTCTTCACTCATCCCGAAGACGGCCCCGAATATGCTGAATAGTAGCATGATGGATGTCAGTAAGAAATTCTCCACTCCGATCTTGCGCAGGAAACGGTTGTTCTCCATTTTACGGGCGCGGCCGAGGAAACTGACGGTTCCGATATCGAAAGCCTTACTGTCGTTGACGATCCAGAACGCCCCTCCGATGATCAAGATGAAGACGATGATATCTGCCTTGTCGACAAATCCTTTGTAAAAAGCCGAGAACACCTGCCAAGTTTGCGGAACATGTTCTACCGCTTCGTAGACAACCGTTTTTTCTCCGGCGGCATTGATACTCTCTTTGTATTGTCCGCCCGGAATGATCCAGGTGAGGGCGGCACAGAAAAGAATGATATAAAATATGATGGCGTATGTATGTGGAATCTGTCTCTTTTTCATAATCCGTTTTCGTTTTCTTCATCCGTTAATGGACCTATTTCGGGAAGGATGGTACGTGCCTCCCTGTCGCTGAGGGTGTCTACATCTTTCAGTTTGCGCTGGATCACGCGTGTGCGTGTCCCTAACACCTCTTCGATCTGTCCGCTGGCCGTCTGCAAGTTCTTCTGTGCTTTTTCCAGCATGCCGCCTACCTTCTCGAATTCTTTCTTTACCGCCCCCAAGATGGTCCATACCTCGCCGGAGTGTTTCTGGATAGCGAGCGTGCGGAATCCCATTTGCAGGCTGTTCAGGATGGCGGCAAGCGTTGTCGGACCGGTGACGACCACTTTATAGTTGCGCTGTAGTTCTTCCAGCAGGGAAGAACGGCGTACGACCTCCGCATAGATTCCTTCGAAAGGCAGGAACATGATGCCGAAGTCGGTGGTGGCGGGGGGAGCCAGATACTTGTCGGAAATATCCTTTGCCATCTTTTTAATAGTTGTTTCCAATAGCTTTCCGGCTGCTTCTATAGCCTGTGTGTCGGCATGATCGTATGCATCGAGCAGCTGTTCGTAGACGTCTTTGGGAAATTTTGCATCTATCGGCAGATAGACAAATTCGCGGACATCGTCACGCCCCGGAAGTTTGACGGCAAACTCCACGACGGCATCCGATCCTTTGCGGGTGTGCACATTCGCCTCGTATTGCTCCGGCGCCAGGATTTGTTCGAGAAGCATGCTTAATTGGATTTCCCCGATGTTGCCGCGTGTCTTCACATTGCTGAGGACACGTTTCAAACCACCTACGTCTTGTGCCAGCGTTTGCATTTCTCCAAGTCCTTTCTGTACGCTTTCCAGTTGTTCCGTCACAAGCCGGAATGATTGGCCGATCCGGTCATTCAGTGTCTTTTGCAATTTCTCGTCTACGGTCAGGCGGATTTCTTCCAACCGTTTTTCCGTGTTGGCGACAAGCAGGCGTTGCTGTTCGTCCAGATTGGCAAACTTTTCCCGTTGCAGGGCATTGAAGGAAGTGATCCCCCGGTCGAAAGCATCCCGGAATTCGTTCATGGAGCGCGTCAGTTCTTCCCGGTTATCCCTGGCGACGATGCGGCCTTCTTCCCGGTTCAGACGAAAATCTTCCCGAAAGTTTTTTTCGATACGTTCAAATGAACGTTGCATTTCGTCGAGCAGCCGTTTCAATTCGCCTGCGATGTCCGAATGGTCTTTCCGGGGGCGGAAAAAGACCTGTAAAGCAATGATTACAACAAGTAAGCAAATAATCAACCCATCCATTTCTTTCTATTTTGGGTCAAAGATAGAAAAAGAGTTATCGAGAGCAGTAATTAAAAAGAGTTAAAAGGAAAAACATTATTCAGATTCCTTTGTTTAAGTTATACAAAGCAGCTTATATTTGTAAGCCGCTTTTGATAAAGAACATAAAATACAACAAAAGATGGCAAAGATAACATTTAAAGGTAATGAAGTCAATACGAACGGTTCATTGCCCGCAGTTGGAGCAGAGGCTCCTGATTTTAAGGGTGTAAAGAGCGATTTATCCGAATTGCATCTGAAAGATTTAAAAGGAAAGAAAGTCGTGATTAACGTGTTCCCAAGTTTGGACACTGCCGTGTGTGCCGCATCGGTAAGACGTTTTAATAAAGAAGCCGCTTCTCTTCCTAATACTGTGGTGCTTGCCGTATCAAAAGACCTGCCTTTTGCGCAAGGACGTTTCTGTACCACGGAAGGTATCGATAAAGTGATCCCACTTTCTGCATTCCGTTGTTCTTGTTTTGAAAACGGGTACGGGATGTTGATGGTCGATGGTCCGCTGAAGGGTTTGTTAGCCCGTGGCGTGATAGTTGTCGACGAAGCCGGTAAAGTTGTTTATGAGGAACTGGTTTCCGAAATAACGAACGAACCGAATTACGAAGCCGCAATCGCTTCATTAAAAAACTAATAAAGTAGATTATTGTTTTTCATTGGTTAAAGTTAAGGGTTAGTGTAGAAGGCCGCCGGATGTGAATCCCGCGGCCTTCGTTTTTTATAATCCTGACCAGCTCATCGTTAATTTGGCAATTGTCTTATGGCTTAGTTTTGAAACAAAATCGGCGGAGGTATTGGTTTGGGTTACTATCATGGCTATGCATTCCCAATCTTTATCCGCTTACGACGCCTTTCAATCGAAGATTTGAGGAAAATAGAATATATGTACCAGTATCAAAGATATTAAAGTGGTTCACAGATTAACTTGTAACCGATTCCTCTTACGTTCAAGATCTTGATGCGAGAGTCTTTGTCCAATTTGTGGCGCAGCTTGGTGATGAAAACATGCAGGCTGCGTGCATTATAAAAGCTGTCGTCTCCCCATAGGCTCAGCAGAATGTCCTTGCTGTAGATCGGCTGGTTCTCGTTTTCGCATAGGCGTTTCAATATTTCGGATTCTTTGTAGGAGAGTTTGTCGCTTTCTCCGGCTATCAGCAAGGTCTGGACTTTCGGGTAGAAAGTGTAAAGCCCGATCTCGTAGAATTCGGTTCTTTCCTCCTCCTGTTTATATTTGATCAGGAGGGCTTTAGCGCGAACGACCAATTCACGCAGACTGAACGGTTTGCGAACATAGTCGTTGGCTCCTAATTCGAAGCCGAAGACGATGTCATCTGTTGAAGAACGGGCACTCAGGAAGAGTACAGGCACTTCTTTATTCTCCTTCCGTATCCGCCGGATCATTTCGAACCCGTCTATTTCCGGCATCATGACATCCGCGATAATCAGGTCGGGAGCATACTTGTAGAAACGATCGATCCCCTGCAGGCCGTTTCCTGCCGTTATGACTTGGAAGTCTTCTTCTTCCAGTGCATCTTTGATGATCATGGACAGGCTCGCTTCGTCTTCAACCAATAATATCGATTTCTTGTCTTTCATGTGTTTGCGGTAATGTGATTATGAAGCAACTTCCCTTTCCGGGCTGGCTTTCTACCCGGATCGTACCGTTGTGCATGTGTATCATTGTCTTGACATAAAACAGCCCGATGCCGTACCCTCTTACGGGAGGTCGCTTGCTGTTGGAAACCCGGTAGAATTTATCGAAGATATGTGCCAGGTGTTCTTCTTCTATTCCGATGCCGTTGTCGGTAATGCGGATGATGACCGAACCGTTGCGCTCTTCTGCCGTTATCTGGATGTGCGGACTATCACCGGAATATTTGATGGCATTGTCCAGAATGTTGCTCAAGATGTTGTAAAGATGTGTTCTGTCGGCTTCCAGTATAATCCTGTCCGGCATGGATTCCAGCCCGACATGAAAGGGTTTGGAGGATTTGATGCTCTGTTGTTCGACGATTTTATCGAGCAACCCGTTCAGGTCTACTCTTTCGTATTTAAGTTTGAAATCCTTTTTACGTTCCAGGCCGAGTGAAAGAATTTGCTCGACCATATTGCCGAGACGTAGCACTTCCTCGTGACAGATATGCAAGTATTTGTTTGTCTTTTCTTTGTTTCCGGTTATGTTGTAATGGATCATGGCTTCGATTGCTGCATAGGTGATTGCTATCGGGGTTTTCAATTCATGCGTGACATTGTGCGTAAAGTCATCTTTCAGTTGTTCCACTGTCTTTTGGTGGATCAGGAACCAGAACATATAAGCGAAAGAGAGGATCAGGATCAACAGGATCAGGAATGAAGAGAATAGGATGCCCGACATCATCCGGATCGTATCCCACCGGGTTGGTTCGGTATAAACCAGATAAGCCCTTTTATGATAGGTCGTGTATTCCCATTTGTGTAGGTCGTATTCTGTCTTGTCCAGGTCTGCCGGAACGGATGAGGCGATGATCGAACTGTCTTCCAGATTCCACATTTCGGTATGATGGCGAATATCCAGCCCCCTCTTTTGCAGGTGGGAGGACAGGATGCTGTCGAACTTTGCAAGGTCGACCGGTTTGACCGAATCGATCACTTCATGTAGAGCTTGCTGCATCTGTAAGCCTAACTCTCCTAACGACCTGAAATCGTTACCGACCTCCACTGCCGTGCTTTTTAGCATTTTACCCGCTTCGTTACGGAGTGTCTGGCTCCGGTATCGGGGATGATAGATATTCGTATCTAAAGGCTGCACGCTCAGTTCGGGAATAACCGAATCCTTGTCAGGAAACCGGGTACTGAGAGCCGCACCGCCTTTCGTATCGGCAATGGCGGATGTCTCTCTTTGCCTGTGCGTGACCCTGCTGAGGAAATCGGCCCGATTGAACAGTTCGATATGATCTGCATTTTTGATCGCCATCCGGATCTCTTCCTGGTTCTGCTTTTGCCGTGAGTGGTAGAGGCCGGTTATCCAGAATAGCTGATAGATGAAGAGGCCGGACAACGACAGGATGACCAGAACGATTACATATTTGAACGAAGATTTCATGTAAACAAATGTAGGGAAAGTTTATCTGATCCGGTTTATTTGGTAAGACTAAATAACATTCGTGCGGGGGGATGTTATATAGTCTTACCAAAAAGAGGCAAAGTTTGGAACTCTCGTTTCCGAATATAACCTTTACAAGAAAAAATAATACGATGAAGCATTTCTATCATTATTTGTTGACCGTTTTTCTGGCAGGGCAAGTACCTGGATGGGGGCAGAACGCAACGGAAAAGAAACACATCTTCGTGAACGACAGTATAACCGTAGATCTTCCGGAGGTGTTTGTAAAAGCGGAACGGCCGCTGGTGAAAGTGTCGGAAGGCAAGTTGCAGTACGACATTCCGAACCTGGTAAAAGATAAACCGGTCGATAACGCTTTTGATGTGATAGGCGAATTGCCCGGTATACAAAAAGATGGGGATAAGGTGTCGATTATCGGAACCCCTTCGACCTCGATCCTGATCAACGGACGCAAAAGTTCGATGACAGCGGAACAATTGGCTGGCTTATTGAAATCCACATCTTCATCCAAAGTAAAACAAATAGATGTGATGTATAGCACGCCTCCCCGGTTTGGCGTGAAAGGTGCATCCATCAATGTCGTAATAGAAAATGACAAATCTTTGAAAGACGTGCTGAAGGGGGAAATCTCTTTGACGGGTAAGCAAGGTTATTTCTTTTCTCCATCCGGTCAGGCGAACCTTTCGTATATCGGGAAGAATTACTCGGCTGATATCTCTTATTCGGCCGCTTATGATCATGGACGCCAGGAAGAGGAAATGATTGCCCGACCGACTGTAAACGATCGCCCGTACGATATTAGGCAGGATGACTGGTATAATAATGTAAGCCTTTCTCACAATATACGGGGAGCTTTCGATTTCGATTTGAAAAGTAAAGACCGCTTGTCACTTTCCTATACCGGCCGTTTTTACGACCCGGATAAAGTATCGAGAAGAGGCGCGTTGACCGAGTTTGTCGATATCCGGCGGGTAGAGACGGAGCTGGAATTGTCCGGCGCTTCGAATCTGCATAATGCCCGGATGGATTATATCGGTCATAAAGGGTTCAGAGCCGGGATGGATTATACTTTTTATAAGAATGACGACAAGCAACATTTGGTTAATGACTTTGAAAAAGAGGAAGAGCAGACAATCTCAACTCTGTCTTCCCAGCAGGTACAACGTGTTGATCTTTATATGAACGACAGTCGTAAATTGAAAAAAGAATGGATGTTGGATTACGGAGTAGATGCTTCTTTTTCCGATACCCGTAACGAGTCCGGTCAGTCGATCAATGGTGGAAATGCTCCTGAAGGAACTTTCCGCCTTAAACAAAAAGATTATTCAATGGGTGCTTTTGCCGGTTTTACGAAACAATTCGGGAAAAAGGTTTCATTGAATGCATCCCTTTCCTTGCAGTATTATAAAGCATCCGTCGATTCGGCAGGAAAGAAAAAGACATTATGGAACAGGGCCGGCCTTTTCCCTCAATTGAATTTTACTTACAAGGTGGCTCCGTCCGGTATGCTGATGTTTTCCTTTTCGAGTGATAAAACCTATCCGTCCTATTGGATGACTACTCCTACTACCTATTATATGAATGTCTACAGTTCTATAATCGGGAACCCGGACCTGAAGCCGCAGCTCTCTTATTCGATGCAACTGAATTATGTCCTGAAGAGCAAGTATGTATTCGGCTTATTTACAAATATACAGCCCGATAAAATACAACAGATGACGTACCAGCGCCACGATGAGTTGAGGTCCGTATTCCAGACAGTGAATATGGATATCTACAATATGTACGGAGCGGTCGCCGTCATCCCTTTCAGGCCTTTTGATTTTATGAGTTCCAGGCTGACGCTGATGGGCTGTGCCATTCATAACAAAGGGACGCTTTATGATGTCTTTTTCGACCGTAAAAAACTGTTTGGCCGGGCCGAATTGAACAATACCTTCTACCTGACCGAAGACCGGAACTTGTTGTTGGAGTTGCGGGGCTATTGTATATCTCCGGTCATACAGGGATTGTATGATGTCGATCTGATATACAACGTGTCGGCCGGTCTGACCTGGACATTCGCGAAAAAGAAGATGCGCCTGACGGTTCGGGGTAATGATTTGTTCGAGGGAGGCAATCCCGTTACCCGTGTGGATGAACAGGGGCAGAAAAGCCGCATGAAACTGTGGCAGGATAGCCGGAATGTGACACTGACATTACGGTATAGTTTCGGTGGCTACAAAGAGAAAAAGGCAAAAGAGGTAGACACTTCACGTTTGGGGACGGGGATTTGATATGCTTGCTGTCCAAATACCGGGATGAATCAACTGATGGCGGAAATGTTGGGAGGTATAGTAAATAAGTCTTGAAGAACAATTGTTTGTGTTATTATATTTTATACCTTTAGCGCTGACTTGCTAATGCTATCCTGTACCTCTTAGTTAGTTATCCTGTACACCCTGGTAAACCATCCTGTACACCTTGACCGATTATCCTGTACAGGCTGTTGTTACTGAGTGGTTACTAATAAGATAGAGGATGGTAACCTTTGAGATAAATCGTGTTAATGTTAAATCTAATAGAAAGATAATAGTATGGCGGTAAGATACAAGCTGACAAAAATCAATGACAATATTACTGATAATAAGACGGTAAAGTATTCGGTAACGACGGTAAGCTATGACAATGTGAATTTGGATGCTTTAGCCGAGCAAATAGCCGGATCCAGTACATTTTCCTACGGCGAAGTGAAAGGACTTGTGGAAAATCTGACTATTCTGATTGCGGAAGCTCTGGAAGGCGGCAATACCGTGACGATCGACGGTTTGGGAACATTTTCCGTAACTGCCCGACCCAACCGTGAAGTGGAAGATCCGTTGAAAATCCGTGCCGAGTCTATTAAGCTGAAAGGAATTGGCTTCAAACCCAGCCCGAAACTGAAGGAGAGGCTGAGAAGTATTGAGTTTACGAGGATGAAATAGGTTTTATACATAAAGTTTACGGGAAGTATTTGCCATTTGCAATCTTACCAGGTAATAATTTGTATAATAGTTTGTTATTCCATTGCAAATATCTTTTTGAGTTTGCAATGGAGTTTGTCATTAGTCATAAAACAAAAGTTGCACAAATGAGTCCGGATATGAAAATAACACAAGTGAAGAGTAATGGTAAGTCTTTGAAAAATATAGAGTTGCCAGATGTGATGACTGCGATAAGATCCGGCGAACAAGCCAGGGTGGTGAATGAACATCGGGGGATATTATCCTCTTCAATGCCTGGCGATCGGAACATTCATGCGACGGATATTCCTGTTTTGCTTTTTGCCGCCCGGTTCAGGAAGAAAGAAAGCAGGATAGAGTATCAGGCGTATAACGGGCTGGTGCTGATGGATGTCGGCAATCTGGCGGATAGGGAAGAGGCCGTGGAGGTGAAGCGACTCGCTTCCTTAGCCCCGCAGACAGTGGCAGCCTTTGTCGGTTCGAGCGGGAAGAGCGTGAAAATACTGGTTCCTTTTGTGTTGCCCGATGGTTCCCTTCCGGAAAAGAGGGAGTTGGCCGAGTTGTTTCATGCGGTGGCCTACAGGCGTGCAGTGGCCTTTTATCAGGCTCATCTGCAACGTCATATAGAGATGGGGGAGGAGGCATCGTTGGAAAGAGGATGCCGCCATTCTTTTGATCCTGGTTTATATTATAATCCGTCGGCCACACCGTTGATTCAGGAGCAACCGATGCAGATGCCTGCCGAACCGACCTATCGGGAGGTGGTGGCCAAAGAGGAAGATCCGCTTTTGCGCATGATGCCCGGATATGACCGCAGTCGTATCGTTTCCCGTTTTTATAATGCCTGTATGTTGGACGCCCTCGAAAAGACGGGTGGCTTGGATGAAGGAAAAGAGGTCAGGCCTTTCCTGACAAGGTTGGCTGAAAATTGTTTTCGCTCCGGTATTCCGGAAGAGGATGTGGTTCGCTGGACAAAGATTAGCCGGAATCTCGAACTGTTTGAAGAGGAGATCCGGGAGACGATTCACATGGTGTACCAACTGTCGAAGTGTTTCGGGAAGAAGCCGGTGATGCCTGCCGAGCAACTGCTTTCGATAAAGACGGACGAGTTTATGAAACGGCGGTATGAGTTCCGGCGGAATATGCTGGCAGGCGAAGTGGAGTTCCGGGCAAGAGGTTCGTACTATATCCATTTTGCCCCGGTTACCGAAACGGTTCTAAATAGCATCGGTCTGAATGCGCAGGCCGAAGGGCTGGCTCTTTGGGATCGCGATGTGAAGCGGTATGTCTATTCCGACAGGGTTCCGGTCTTTTATCCGTTGGAAGATTATCTGGAATATTTGCCGGAGTGGGACGGTAAGGATCATATACGTGCACTGGCCGATACGCTGCCGACCGCTAATGCCCAGTGGCGCAATCTGTTTTATATCTGGTTCCTGAGTATGACTGCCCATTGGTACAGGCGCGAGCATTTGTATGCGAACAGCTCGTTGCCTTTGCTGGTCGGCCCGCAGGGATGTGGCAAGTCCACCTGGTGTCGGAATTTGTTGCCGCCTTCGCTTCGTATGTATTATACGGATAGCATTGATTTCAGTAACAAACGGGATGCCGAACTGATGCTGACTCGTTTTGCCTTGATCAATATCGATGAATTCGATTCGGTCAGTTCCGCTTACCAGAGCTTTTTAAAGAATGTCCTGCAAAAGCCGGTTGTCAACGCCCGCCAGCCTTATAAGCGAAGTATTCAGGCATTGCACCGGTATGCCTCTTTTATCGCGACCTGCAACAATTACGATCTGTTGACCGATCCGACCGGAAGCCGGCGTTTTATCTGTATCGAGATCTCCGGTACGATAGATAATTCAACATCGATAGACTATGAACAGTTGTATGCCCAGGCAGTGGCTGCTTTAAAGAATGGCGAACGTTATTGGTTTACTTCCGAAGAGGAGTTCTCGACAACTCGTAACAATGAAGTATTCCAGCAACTGCCTGTCGAAGAACAGTTGTTTCTTCAGTACTTTCGTGCCGCCCGGCCAGGAGAGGAGAGTCTGGAATTATCCGCCATTGAAATTCTCCAGTATCTGCAAAGTGAAAGTGGCATTAAGTTGGGCAATAAACGGTTGACCTACTTCGGCCGCCTGCTCCAGAAGAACAAGATCCCTTCACGCCGCACGATGAAAGGAACTTGCTATTCGGTGGTGAAGGTGGGATAATGTAGGGTGAATAACAAATGTTATTGCAAATGAAAAAGAGTTTGCAATGAAGTAATAGATTGTTATATAGTTACTTATAGGTCGCTATTGCAAATGGCGAATGGATAGCGGAAAATTATTATATGAAATGATGAAAGAACAAGATTTTATAGCGCATGTCAGAGTAGAAGAGGATGCTTTCCGGATACAGACGGTGAAGGAACATTCAGTCGGTACGGCCACATTAAGCGAATCGTTTGCATCTGTTTTCGGGGCGGCGGCTTGGGGAAAGCAGAATGGCTGGTGGCATGATATGGGGAAATATACAAAGAATAGTTTTCAGCCTTATATCCGTAGCGCATCCGGTATGGCGGTGGAACAGAAAGTAGTGGATAAACCCGACCATTCCTCGGCTGGAGCGATTCTGGCAAGAGAAAAATTGCCGGGTTATTATCCTCCATTGGCTTATTGTATAGCCGGACATCATTCGGGATTGCTGGACTGGACTTCTTCCGGGGAGGCCAATTTGAATAGACGTCTGTCTAAAACAGATTGCTACCAGGAGATGCTGAAAGATGCACCGGAAGAGATGCAAGAGGTGGTTGCTTCGTTAGACCAGCCTTTGATTGATGATTTTGAGAAGGATATACATCAATGGATTCGCATGTTGTTCTCTTGCCTGGTTGATGCCGACTACTTGGATACGGAGCGGTTTATGCATCCGGAACAAGCAGCCAGGCGTGGGCAATATGATTCTATGGAAACGTTGAAGGATCGGTTTGATGTCTATATGGAATCGCTTACGGCAAATGCACCAGCATCTTTCATCAATGAGAAACGGGCGGCTATCCTGTCCCGTTGCCGGAAGATGGCCGAGAGCCTTCCCGGCTTTTTTAGCCTGACAGTTCCGACAGGTGGGGGAAAGACATTGGCGTCGATGGCTTGGGCACTCCTCCACGCCGTTCGTTACAAAAAAAAACGGATTATCATCGTTATTCCTTATACGAGTATTATTGTACAGACGGCTGCCGTGCTCCGGGATATTTTCGGAGCGGAGAATGTGGTGGAGCATCATAGTAATTTGCAACAGGATAGTAACGACGAACGGTCCCCTTCTTTGCTGGCAACGGAAAATTGGGATGCTCCGATCATTGTGACGACAAATGTGCAGTTCTTTGAATCGCTGTATGCTTGCCGCACTTCGCGATGCCGGAAATTGCATAATATCTGTAACTCTGTTGTTATTCTGGATGAGGCGCAGATGTTACCGGTTGAGTTTTTGCACCCCATACTGGATGTCTTGCAGAGCTTGCAAGCCTCTTTTAAAGCCAGTATTTTGTTTACTACGGCCACATTACCCGTTTTTTCCGGTCGGATCGGAACAGGACCGGGGGCTTTTGACGGACTGAAAACTCCCGTGACAGAAATTACTTCTGTGCATGATAATTTGTTTGAGGCTTTTGAACGGGTGGAACTGCATTGGCCGGAACCAGGCACAACCATTAACTTCGATGAACTTGCCGACGAGCTGTCCGGGTATGATTGTGTGCTATGTATTGTAAATACCCGTAAGGACGCGCGCGAGCTTTACCGGCGGATGCCTGAAGGGACTTTACATTTGTCGCGTATGATGTGTTCCGCGCATATCATGGAAGTTATAAAATTGATCAAGCAGAAATTGAAAGATAATGAACCTGTCCGTGTGATAAGTACGCAGTTGGTTGAAGCCGGGGTAGATATTGATTTCCCTGTAGTATACCGTGCTTTTGCCGGTCTGGATTCAATCATACAGGCGGCAGGAAGATGTAACCGGGAAGGCAAATTGAATCATGTGGGTAAATTAGGTCAGGTTTTTGTCTTTAATTTGGAGAATACTCTTTTGCGTGGTTTGATGGGAAAGGGAGCGGCCGCTTTGCGGGAGATACTGTCTGTTTCCGATGGGAGCGACTTGTTTTCTCCGGAGTGTATGGCTCAATATTTCAGCTTGTTCTATAGCAATTGTAACACCTTTGATAAGGCTGATATAAAAGGTCTGTTATATAAAGGTTTTGCAGAAATGCACTTTATGTTTGCAACTGCTGCAGAGAAGTTCCGGTTGATAGACGATAAAGACTCGGTATCCATCTTGGTCGGCTATGGTGATGGTGCAACCTTACTGGAGGAACTGAAGCGGATTGGCCCGGAATTTTGGTTGTTACGTAAGCTACAGCAGTATAGCGTATCCATTAGAAAATGGGATTTCGAACAGTTATGTAAACAGGGAACAGTGGGAGTGTATGCTGGGATTTTTATATTGGAAGATGGAAGGTGTTATGATGAACGGGCCGGATTGGTTTTGGACGGTGCTTGGGTAGAGGAACTACTGTTGGTGTGATAGGTGTTACAGATTGAGTTGGTTATAATAGTGCGTTTGGATTGAAATGTGTCTGAATTACAACAATAACATTACCGTCGCATCCTTTACGGGTGCGACGGCTATGACACGTGTATCAACTTCTGGCCAATGCACGTACCTATATAAGGTACGACAGACTCCGAAGGACACGCGTACCGGTTGTCAACTGTTTCAATCCACGTACCTATATAAGGTACGACGGTAAGCTTCCTCGATGATCTGCACGCCTTCCATGTTTCAATCCACGTACCTATATAAGGTACGACTCTTTTCCATCTGCAAAGTATTGTTCCTGTCTAAAGTTTCAATCCACGTACCTATATAAGGTACGACTGCCGGATGTTATAACAGGATGGCTTTTGTTATGTTTCAATCCACGTACCTATATAAGGTACGACACTGTCTCATATTCTTTCGATTTTAGATAAGATGTTTCAATCCACGTACCTATATAAGGTACGACAATATTATTTGTCTCAGCGAGAGTTTTCGCATAGGTTTCAATCCACGTACCTATATAAGGTACGACTAAAAATGAATAGAATTGTCCCACCGTGGTTAGTTTCAATCCACGTACCTATATAAGGTACGACAAAGCGCAAGCCAAACTCAGGCTTAATGCGGATAGTTTCAATCCACGTACCTATATAAGGTACGACTCTATTGTTAGGGGTAAACGGACAAAGCGAGGCGTTTCAATCCACGTACCTATATAAGGTACGACAAATCCATGTAATCCTTCCACAGGGTACGCAAAGGTTTCAATCCACGTACCTATATAAGGTACGACTTGAGCTTAATCAGTTCCGAGGCTTTTCCTATAGTTTCAATCCACGTACCTATATAAGGTACGACGGTCTTGAGGTTCAGTTGACTAAAGCTCAAGCTGTTTCAATCCACGTACCTATATAAGGTACGACGAACGGAGGAGGGCATAGCAGCAGATGCGACATTAGTTTCAATCCACGTACCTATATAAGGTACGACATAGCGGTATTGACAACAGTAACCTCATGTCCAGTTTCAATCCACGTACCTATATAAGGTACGACAATGCCTTGGCTACTCGCGCTATCATGGAGACAGGTTTCAATCCACGTACCTATATAAGGTACGACAGTATCTTGGTGGTATTACTCGTGATATCATTGTGTTTCAATCCACGTACCTATATAAGGTACGACGGTCTTGAGGTTCAGTTGACTAAAGCTCAAGCTGTTTCAATCCACGTACCTATATAAGGTACGACGAACGGAGGAGGGCATAGCAGCAGATGCGACATTAGTTTCAATCCACGTACCTATATAAGGTACGACATAGCGGTATTGACAACAGTAACCTCATGTCCAGTTTCAATCCACGTACCTATATAAGGTACGACAATGCCTTGGCTACTCGCGCTATCATGGAGACAGGTTTCAATCCACGTACCTATATAAGGTACGACAGTATCTTGGTGGTATTACTCGTGATATCATTGTGTTTCAATCCACGTACCTATATAAGGTACG
>CDYN01003523.1_pt1 | contig 17802 bp, 14 predicted proteins | sample 554911 | NCBI WGS metagenome assembly CDYN01 (sample SAMEA3182083, study PRJEB8094) | gut metagenome | biome: human; feature: gut; material: Stool; isolation source: human stools | place: Canada | collected 2012-12-04
ATCATCATCACCTCGCAACTGCCAACGGACAATTGGTATGATGCAATCGGAGACCCTACAGTAGCAGATGCCATTATGGATCGTATTATACATACGGCGCACCGGATTGAGCTGACAGGAGAAAGTGTCCGTAAAATGGCTGCATACAGAGGGAAATAAACTAAAATAATAATAACCCCATCGGTCAAGACTTTTTAAGGGGGCATTGTTGAATGTTTTAAGGGGGCAGAATCGCTTGGTTTTAGGGGGCAGCTTACACTGGATTTTCCACCGTTGAAGAAAGTGAATACAAGGATGTTGTTCCAGAAACGTGCCTCGTCCTCGCTGCCGGAATCGAGCCTGTACATGAAGCCCGCCAAGTTCCCGCTCTCGTACAAGCCCATGCCGATGGTCAGGCGGCTGTTGAAGTCGGTCTGGCTGACGACGTACCAGCCGCACCGGGCGAAATGCTCCTCGTAGCCGGAACGGGTCTCCAGCAGGAAATAGAACTTGCCGTCGTCCTCGAAACGGATGACGTACTCGCAGCGCAGGCGGCGTGCGATCTTGCCCAAGATGCGGCTCTCCTCCTCGATGACCGCAGGAGTGGCAAGGAAGGTGTATTGAGCGATAAAGACAGCCTCTTCCATAGTGATGATGTTTGGTCGGTTACAAATATGCGAAATGTCCGGCACACGGCAAGCGGAAAGGGCGGGAAATATGCGGGAGGGCGTGCGGATATGTAGAGCTTCTCCCTGCTTTTCACCGCCCGGAACGTGACAAGGCTACAAGCGTGAAGCAAAACGAGGACAAGCGATACGGTTTTGATACACGGACATATACAGACCGGTATATTTGCAGGGAAGTATAACAATAAAAACGTATTGGGACAATGGAAATAGTAAGCATCGAGAGAAAGACCTTCGAGGAGATGAAGGAACGGTTCGGCAGCTTCTCGCAGCACGTGAGGGAGCTTTGCGCCCGCTACCGCCCGCCCGAAAAGATGAACTGGATGGACGGGGCGGACGTGTGCGAGAAACTGGGCATCAGCAAGCGGACATTGCAGACCTACCGTGACCGGGGGCTGCTGCCGTACAGCCAGATCAACCACAAGATTTACTACCGGACGGAGGACGTGGAGGCGTTCGTGGAAGCCATGAGCCGAGAAATGACGGAGGACGAGTGAGATGGAAGTGATCACAAGGGACACGGAGGAGGTACGGGCGTACTTCGAGGCGTTGGAGGAAGGCATGAGGTACCTCGACACGGTGACGGCGCACTTCCGCCCGGCGATGAACGGCGAGGTCTATCTCACGGGCGAGGACGTGTGCAGGCTGTTGCACATCACGCCGAGAACGTTGCAGGATTACCGCACGCAACGGCTGATCCCGTACATATCGCTGCCGGGCAAGACGCTCTACCGCCAGTCGGATTTGCTGCGTATGCTGGAGGAGAACTACGTGGACATGCGCCCAAAGCGCAAACGGGGGAAAAGTCCAACATAAACGCACGGGGGTGTGCATCGGGAAATGCAGCAAAGGCAGGGACACCGCATCGGAAGTTCCTGCCTTTGCCGCATTTTGCACCGGGGAAGGCGTCAAGCCGTTTCCCGGAGGGAGCGGCGCACCCGCTTCCCGTCCTGTTTCCTGTCCTTCTTCTCCAGCACGCTCCGCTGCATGGCGGCGAGGTTGCCGGAGATCGCCCGGAAATCGGAGCTTACCATCCTGTTGGTCACCTCGGCGTAGATCTGGGTCGTGGAAATGTGCTTGTGCCCGAGTATCTTGGAGAGCGCCTCGATGGTGCCGCCGTTGCAGAGATAGACGGTCGTGGCGAAAGTGTGGCGGCTTAGGTGGAAGCCGATTTCCTTGTGGATGCCGCAGGCTTTGGCTATCTGTTTGAGGTGCCTGTTGCACACGCTGTTGCTGGGCATGGGAAACACGAGGTCGCCCCCGGCAAGCCCCCTGTACCTCTCTATCAGCTCCTTGGCAATCTCCATGAGAGGGACGTTGCTCGACACACGGGTCTTGGTGCGCCGGGTGATGATCCATTCCTCGCCGTCGAAGTCCATGCGCTGTATCTTGTCATGGGTGAGCGTCTTTATGTCAATGTAGCTAAGCCCGGTGAAACACCCGAAGAGGAACATGTCCCGCACGAGGCTGGTCTGTTTCTTGACGAACACGGCGTTAGCCAAGGTGCGCAGCTCCTCCTCCGTGAGATAGCCCCGGTCGGTCTCCTGCATCTCAAGGCTGTACTCTCCGAAGGGGTCGGTGCGGACGATGCCCCGCCGCCACGCCTTGTCGGTCAGGCTGAGCAGGGGCATGGTGTATATCCAGAGGGTGTTGGCGCTCAATCCTTTCTCCACCCGCAGGTACTTGTCGAAGTCGGCGATGATCTCCTTGGTCAGCTCCTTGTAAGCCATGTCGGTGCGCTTCTTCTTCTCCCAAAGGAAGGTCTTGAAATGGTTGTAAACAGCCAGATACTTGTTGTAGGTGGACTTGGCTCGCTGCCCTTTCTCCACCATCGCCTCAAATTCCCGGTTCATGTTCCCGAAATCTTTGAGGATGCAGTTCTCCATCACGCCGACACCGAGGAAGGCGTTGCGCAATTTCTCGGCGGTGACGAAATCCTCTTCCCGGAGGATGCGGTGGTAGTGGTTGGTGAGCCGGGCGGAGACCTCCTTCAGTTGCCCGTTTATCTCGTTTGCCTCGGTGGACTTGCCTTTCGCCTTGCCGTTCTCCCAGAGGTCGGGAGTGACAAACAGCTTGGTTCCCACCGCCTTGTCATCCCCGTCAACGGAGATTTTCACCATGATGGGGGCTTTCCCGTCCCGGTTTCTCACTGCGGATCTCTTGATGTAGAACGAGGTCGCAAACGTACTTCTCTTTGTTTCCATAACTCTAAAATTTTCGTTTCTAAAGGTAGTTACTTATTTCTTACCAAGAGCTATGCAAAACAAGGCAAAGCGATGAAACAGAACTCGTTATGCCGCATATACCCCGTTTCGGAACCGGTAGCTGTTTAGTAGCCGAACTTTGTCCGAAAGGGGTGTTTTCAGGCTTTTTATGCCGAAGCCTGCTTCAACCCGCCCTGCATACAAGATGCTGACCTGCATTTATTTATGTAGAACTTTGCTTTTCTTTGCGCCTTATGCCGATTTTTTGTATAAAATGGATCTGTTTTTCCGCATGATAAGAGGAGCGTACCAATGGAGCGCTTTCCACTTGCTGAAACCCTTTTTTCAATCCTTTCTCTCTGTAGAGTGCAAATTGTTCGGGAGTAATATATGCTGCTACCGGATAATGCTTGTGTGTGGGTTGAAGGTATTGGCCTATAGTCAGTATGTGGCAGTCCACCCGGCGGAGGTCGTCCATCAGTTCTTCCACTTCTTCCGGAGTCTCGCCCAATCCCACCATAATGCCGGACTTGGTGGTAGTATTGCTTTCTGCAATTTGCCGCAACACTTCCAGGCTTGTTTCATACTTGGCGGCACTGCGTACGAGGGGGCTGATGCGACGGACAGTCTCCATGTTGTGCGAAATGATTTCCGGTTGTGCATCGATGACTTGTGCCACGAGTTCCTTTCTTCCCTGGAAGTCGGGAATCAGCACTTCGACGGTGGTGTCAGGGTTGAGCCGCTTGATTTCCCGGATGGTACGTACCCAGTGTGACGCGCCTAAGTCGGGCAGGTCGTCACGGTCTACGGAGGTGACGACTGCATGGGAGAGTTTCATCAAGGCAATGGACTCTGCCACATGTGTAGGCTCATCGGCATCCAGTGGCAAGGGCTTCCCGCTTGCCGTGTTGCAGAACTTACAGCACCGGGTGCAGATATTTCCCCCAATCATGAAGGTTGCGGTGCCTTTCCCCCAACATTCCCCCATATTGGGGCAACGGCCGCTGCTACAGATGGTATGTAGGCAATGCGATTCGACAATGCGTTTGGTCTCGGTATAGCGCTCGTTGGCACCGATGCTTATTTTGAGCCACTCAGGCTTACGTACTCTTTCGGGCATTATTTCAATTCTTTGTTGAAGAAGTTGGTCAACCGCGTGTATAGGTGTAACCGGGTATTTCCTCCGTAGATACTGTGGTTGCGGTTGGTGTAAACCTGCATATCGAACTGTTTGCCGAGTTGTACCAGTTGTTCGGCATATTCGGCACAGTTCTGGAAGTGTACATTGTCGTCTGCCATGCCGTGTACCAGCAGCAGGTTGCCGTGAAGCTTGTCGGCACGGGTAAAGGTGGAACTGGCCTTATAGCCTTCGGCGTTTTCTTTCGGTGTGCGCATAAAGCGTTCGCCATAAACGGTGTCGTAGTAGTTCCAGTCGGTAACGGCAGCTACGGCTACTCCGGCCTTGAATACCGGTGTTCCTTCACTCATACTCATAATGGTCATGTATCCACCGTAACTCCATCCCCAGATTCCGATGCGGTTTTTGTCCACATAAGGCTGGTTGCCCATGTAGAGGGCGGTTTCCACCTGGTCTTTGGCTTCCTTGATACCCAGGTTCAGATAGGTGCATTTGGCGAATTCGGCACCCCGTCCTCCGGTGCCACGCCCGTCTACGCAAACCACGATATAGCCTTGTGATGCCATGTAGGTTTCCCAGCTTACACTGAACTTGTCAAGCACTTGCTGTGAACCGGGGCCGCTGTACTGGTACATCAGTACCGGGTATTTCTTGCCGGCAGAGAAGTCGGCAGGTTTCATCATCCAGCCATTCAATGTGGTTCCGTCGGAAGTCTGGAAAGTGAAGAATTCCTTCCGTGGCATGTCATAGCCGCTGATTTCCTGCTTCAATGCCGCATTGTCCATCAGGGTGGCAAGAGTCTTGCCGGTATTGTCGTTCAGCGTAATGACGGTCGGAGTGTCCAGATTGGAATAACGGTTCATATAGTACTTCATGTTCGCACTGAACTGCGCACTGTTTGTTCCGGCTTGTGACGATAGTCTGGTCTTTTTACCTTTCCGGTCAATCTTGTAGATGGCACTGCGCATGGGGCTTTCCTCGTTGCTGCTGAAGTAGAAGCTTCCTTCTTCGGGGTCATAACCCAGGAACTCCTGCACTTCATATTGTCCGGCTGTCACTTGTTTCAGCAGATTGCCGCCTATGCTATACCAGTACAGATGGTTGTATCCGCTCTTTTCGCTGACAAAACTGAAATTTTCCGGATAGAAGATGATGTTGTCGAATACATTCTCGCGGATATAGGTATCGCTTTCATCACGCAGAGCCAGTTTGGCTACCGTGCTGCGAGGGTCGGCAAAGTATAGGTCGAACCGGTTCTGATGGCGGTTCAGTGTCATGACGGCAAGTTTGTTGGGGTCTTGGGTAAAGCGGATGCGGGGAATATAGCCGTCTGCATCTACCGGCACGTTTATCTTGCGGGTCACTTTCGACTTGATGTCGAAGGTGTGTACGGACACTTTGGAATTTACTTCTCCCGTTTTAGGATATTTGTAAGTATACTCTCCCGGATACTTCTCGAAAGGGGTGAAGTGGGGGGCTTGTCCGGCAAAAAGAGGGAAAGAGTAGGAGGGAACATCTTTCTCGTCGAAGCGGATGAAAGCCAGCATCTGGCTGTCGGCACTGAATTCCAGCGCACGGTTGAAGGAGAACTCCTCTTCGTAAACCCAGTCGGGGATGCCGTTCAGCACCTCGTTCTGTTTCCCGTCTTCCGTCACCTGGCTTTCGCTGTTGCCGTAGAGCAGTTTTACAAGGAAGATGTTGTTGTCGCGTACAAAAGCCACCTGGTTGCCGTCCGGTGAAAATACGGGCACCTGCTGCGGGCCGCCGTCCGAAAGCTTTTCCACGATATTGTTGATTTTACCGTCCAGGTTGCGCTTCAGGCTGTAGATGTAATGCACAGCCGTATAGGAATGACGGTAGATGGGAGTTGTTTCGGTGGCAATGAGCAGCTTGCTGCCGTCCGGAGCAAAGCTGTAGCTGTCGAATGTCTTGAACGTGCATTCGCGTGCGGTAGCGGCATCAAACAGCACTTCCACGGGTTTTCCCGTTTTGAAGGAGTACTTGATGATTTGTGTCCTGTCCGCATTCATCTGCGAATAATGTTCCCCGTCTCCCGGGATGGGGATAACGCCGGAAATATTCTTCGGAGTGAACTTGCCCGATACGATTTCTTTCAAATCGAGCGCCTTGCCACTTTGGGCGAAACCTGCCAGCGTACAGAGGCAGAGGAGAAGTGCGATACTTATCTGTTTCATATCTATCTTTTATGCTTATCTGTTTCCCTATTTTTTCTGGGGAACAAATATACAACAAAGGGAAGATTTATCGAAGCAGTGGGCCGATTTTATTCTTTTTGAACAGAAAAAGCCCGTCCTGCTTCTTGGGGGCGAAGCAGGGACGGGCCTCCGTCACTCATAGATGATGATTGGATGAGATGATGATTGGAATATCTTTCGTTACAAGCACTTGACTTTTCTTTGATATTCTGCAATGGCTGCATCCAGTCGTTCGTGGGCGGTTGTGTCACCCGGAACGTTGTGCGACGGATGGATGTACAAGTGTACGCCACGGTCGGCAAGGATTTCGGCAACGGTAGTGATGGTCATCCATACCATGGTGACGAAACTCAATGTAGACAACGGACCTACCTTGTCGAAGTGGTTCTTCAAAGGTACGGAGGCGTCTACCAGGGGAACGCAGGAATCCACTACGATATCTGCCAACTGGAAGAGGTTCTTTCCGCTGGAGTGACGGCTGGCCTTGTCGCCCGTTTCGCTGGCCGAACCGTATACGATAACTTTCATGCCGCGCTTCTTGGCTTCCAATGCCATGTCTATATTGACGGCATTGATACCGGTATGTGAGAAAATCCACATACAGTCTTTGGAATCAAAATCATAGTTCTTCATGATTTCCTGGCCGTAGCCTTCTGCCCGTTCCAGGAAGAGGAACTGGTGAATACCCATCTGGCCGATAATCTGCGTGAAGAATGTCAGAGGCAATTCGCAAAGCGGGTGGAATCCTACAAAGCTGCCGATACGCGGATACATTTCTTCTACGGGAATTGTTGCGTGGCCGCAACCAAACGTGTGGACCCAACGACCGGCTTCGATGGAATCTGCCATAACAGTGGCTGCTTTTTTGATGTTTTCCAACTGGGTAGCCTCCAGTTTTTCCATAATGCCATGGGCATTCTTTAACCATTCGAGTGCTAACATAACTTTTTTTGTTTTTTAAGAAGTTAATAAATTTATTTGAGTGAGCGTTTATACAAAAGGAGCATGACGGCAAGTGAGGCAATCATCAGATAAGGATAAAGCCCGATGCCATTGGTGTATTGGGAAACCATTCCCATCAGGCCGTTCATTGCAGTCTGGCCGACGAGGGCTATGGCAAGCGCCACGCTGAATGCTGTTCCCGATAAGGACGGGTACCGGCTTCCAAGAATGCTGAGTATCACGGGATACGTGGCCGACAGCCCCATACCTACCAGCACCATGCCGACTGCCGCGCGTGCAAACCCCGGCGAGAACATAAGGAAACAGAAGCCTATGGCAGTGAGTGCAAGGCTGTAGGGCAGCACGGTTTCCGGTTTTATCTTCTTGAATATCGCAACCTGCACCATACGTGCCACGGTCAGTCCCGCTACCATGCAGGTCAGTGCAATCAATGCCTGATTGGCCGGAATATCCGTCATCTGCCCAAAGTAACTCGTGGACCAGTTGTTGCAGACACCCTCGATGCCGCTTTGGAAAAAAAGAATGAAGCTGAGTAGCAGTAAGCTGCTTTCTTTCAGCAGTCCCAATCCCTCTTTTACCGGGAAACCTTGCGCCTGCTTAGGGGCGGGGAAGCGTACGGGGATACAGAATATAATGCCCGCAAGCATCACTACGCCAATTCCCAGTAAGATGGTTTCGAATGAATAATGCCTGGAAAGGGAGCCCAGCAACATTGGTATGCCCAATGCGCCCAGTCCGTAGAACATGCCCAGAAAACTGAGGCGTGAGCCTTTTTCGGATTCTCCTGAGATGTCGGATACCAATGCATTGGTTTCTCCGTTGAGGATGCCTCCGCCCAGGCCGATGCCGACGATGGAAGCTTGCAGCAGTGGCACGCTTTCAAAGAAGGCAAGTCCTTCCATCCCCAGCAGTACGATGATGCAGCTGGGCACCAGCAGGGCTTTATGTCCGAACCGGTCTACGATGGGACCGAAAATCAGGGAACCGGCCAGCATGCCCAGAGGCAGGAAAGTGACCAGTGAGGTTGTCTGCAACCCGCTCAGATTCAGCTTGGCTATGAGGGATGGCAGCACTGCTCCCAATGTAATCATGGAGACTCCGAAGAAACACATCCCGATGCACGCTGCCGTGAATACGAGATTCTTGTGATAACTGTTACTCATACAAGTGATTTTTGATGGCAAGAAACGCTGCTCCTATCAGTCCGGCATTACCGGACAACTGAGAAGGTACAAATTCCACCTGCTTGATGCTGAGCGGCTGCGCCCATTTGCAGGCTTCCTTGTAAATGTCATCTATAAAGATACCGGCAGGGCCGAAGACGCCTCCGCCCCAAATTATCTTCTGCGGGTTGAGCAGGCTGACCAGATTTGCGGAAGCCATGCCCCACATCTCGACGGCTTTGTGCAATACGGAGATTGCGATAGGGTCTTTTTCATTATAGGCACTGAACACATCATAGGCCGATATGCGGCAGATGGGTTTCTGGCGCAGTTTTCCTTTGTATGCCTTGTTGGCGCGTACGGCATCGCGTACCCGTGCCCCGATACCATTGCCGGAAGCGTAATATTCGAAACATCCGCATGCGTCATACTCTTCCCGGTAGGGAGGTTGCAGGGCCATCCAGCCGGTGGCGCCGATAATGTCGTTGGCTCCGTGCAACACGTGCCCGTCGATGATGATGCCGGCACCGATACCGGTTCCCACGGCAATGAATATGGCACTGTGACATTCTTTGGCGGCACCTTGCCACATCTCTCCATACATATAGCAGGTACGGTCGCTGTCAATGTATATCTCGATGCCCGGAGGCGTTACACTGCGCAGCTCCTCATAGAGGGGGTAGTTGTCCCAGCCCGGTATGTTGGGGGCCCATACCCGGTTGGTTTGGGAGTAAACGATACCGGGGATGCAGACACCTATTCCGTCGACGTGTATACGGCTTCTGCGTGCTACGGTAAGAAGTTTGGCGAGGATATCCGCGGCGAGCTTGCCCACTTCGTGTCCGGTTCTTCCTTTCAGGAGCCGTTTGCGGTTAAACATCATGCTTCCGTCCGGAAAGAAAATGGCGCTGGCTATTTTTGTGCCGCCTATGTCCAATGCGATTGTTGCCATGGTGTTATAGTATTTATAGGTTGATTCATTAAGGTTGTATGCAAAGCTATGAATTTATTTCATTCTTGAGGTGTATAAACTGAGGAAATTGTGTGTAAAAAGAGTGTCTAATCACTAAATTGTGTTTAATGTAATTGCACTTGGATGTACTCTTTCTCAATTAATTAGTTATATATCAGTGGATGAAACATTTTTTAGTGCAGGTGGAAATTCTTTGTTTTATGTTCGTTAACAAATCGGGTGGAAAGTATTCTTGTTTTTGCAGGTTCATCCCACGGAAAAATCCTATATTTGCCACTTACATAAGGAATATGTATGGAAACCAAATCTACGCTCTATAATGAGTTCCCTCTTTTTCTGAAGCGATATTTTTCCTATAAGGTACAGAAAATATCGCTGAATGCCGGTTTTACGTGCCCCAACCGGGATGGAAACAAAGGAGTCGGCGGTTGCACCTATTGTAACAACCAGACCTTCAACCCCGATTATTGCCGTACGGAGAAATCCATTACCCGCCAGCTGGAAGAGGGCAAGCAGTTCTTTGCACACAAATATCCGGAGATGAAGTATCTCGCCTATTTCCAGGCCTATACCAATACGTATGGCGAACTGGAAGACCTGAAGCGGAAATACGAGGAAGCCTTGTCGGCAGACGGGGTGGTGGGCCTGGTCATCGGCACCCGTCCTGACTGTATGCCCGACAGCCTGCTGGACTATCTGGAGGAGATGAACCGGCATACATTCCTCTTAGTGGAGTACGGCATAGAGAGTACCGACGACAAGACACTTTGCCGCATCAACCGCGGGCATACTTTTCATGCCGCCGCCGATGCGGTGGAAAGAACCGCTTCACGCGGAATCCTGACCGGTGGGCATGTCATACTCGGACTGCCGGGCGAGACGCACGAAAGCATCGTGGCACAAGCCGGTGTATTGTCCCGCCTGCCACTCACTACCTTGAAGATGCACCAGTTGCAACTGATAAGGGGTACCCGCATGGCTCTGGAGTACCGGCAGCATCCTGAAGATTTTCATCTGTTTGATGTGGAGGAATATATCGGCCTCGTGATAGACTATATCGAGCATCTGCGGCCGGATTTGGTGCTGGAGCGTTTTGTCTCCCAGTCTCCTAAGGAACTGCTCATTGCACCCGACTGGGGACTGAAAAATTATGAATTTAATCATCGGGTTCAAAAAAGAATGAAAGAACTCGGTGCATATCAGGGAAAGAAGTATGAAATGTGAGAAAAAAGAATTATTTTTGCCGCAACTTTAAATGTGGAATCAATCTAAATAAAGATACAGTTATGAACCCAAAAACAGTGATAAAAGGAAAAATCCACTACGTGGGAGTGAATGACCGCAATAAGCATTTGTTTGAAGGCATGTGGCCGTTGCCGTACGGGGTTTCCTACAACTCTTACCTGATAGATGATGAGACGGTCGCTTTGGTCGATACGGTAGACATCTGCTATTTCGAGGTGTATCTGCGCAAGATAAAGAGCATTATCGGCGAGCGCCCCATCCAGTATCTCATCATCAACCATATGGAGCCGGACCATTCGGGCTCTATCCGCCTGATAAAGCAGCATTATCCCGACATCATCATCGTGGGCAACAAGCAGACCTTCGGCATGATAGAGGGCTTTTATGGCGTGACGGGCGAACAGTACATGGTGAAGGACGAGGATTTTCTGGCTTTGGGACATCATAAGCTCCGCTTCTATATGACCCCGATGGTGCACTGGCCCGAGACGATGATGACTTTTGACGAAACGGAAGGAGTCCTTTTCGCCGGTGACGGTTTCGGCTGTTTCGGCACGTTGGACGGAGGGTTCCTGGATACCCGCATCAATCTGGACAGATACTGGGACGAGATGGTGCGCTACTATTCCAACATCGTGGGCAAGTACGGCTCTCCGGTGCAGAAGGCACTTGCCAAGCTGGGCGGTCTGCCCATTTCCACCATCTGCTCCACGCACGGGCCGGTGTGGACGGAAAACATAGCCAAGGTTATCGGCATCTACGACAAGTTGAGCCGCTACGCCGCTGACGAAGGTGTGGTCATTGCCTATGGTTCCATGTACGGCAACACGGAGCAGATGGCGGAAGCCATTGCGGCGGAACTTTCTGCACAAGGCATCAAGAACATCGTGATGCACAATGTGAGCAAGAGCAATCCTTCTTATATCATTGCCGACATATTCAAGTATCGCGGACTTATCATCGGCAGCCCCACCTACAGCAACCAGATTTATCCTGAGATAGAATCCTTGCTCTCCAAGATTCTGGTACGCGAAGTGAAGGGACGTTATCTGGGATACTTCGGATCCTTCTGCTGGGCAGGTGCTGCCGTGAAGCGCATGGGCGAGTTTGCCGAAAAGAGCAAGTTCGAGATTGTGGGCGACCCGGTAGAGATGAAGCAGGCCATGAAGGACATTACTTACGAACAATGCGAAAACCTGGCACGTGCCATGGCAGAGCGTTTGAAGAAGGATAGGAAGTAGTTGAAAATTAAGAATTAAAGAATTAAGAATTGAAGTTGAAAATTACCCCTAATTTATTAACCTAATAAAACAATCACAATGAGACTAATCATTCAACCGGATTATCAATCCGTATCAAAGTGGGCGGCACATTATGTGGCTGCCAAGATCAAGGCCGCTCATCCGACACCTGAAAAACCGTTTGTATTGGGATGCCCCACCGGTTCTTCTCCGTTGGGCATGTACAAGGAACTTATCGACCTGAACAAGAAAGGCATCGTGTCTTTCCAGAACGTAGTGACTTTCAATATGGACGAGTATGTAGGTTTGCCCAAGGAACATCCCGAAAGCTACTATTCCTTTATGTGGAACAACTTCTTCAGCCATATAGACATCAAGCCGGAGAACACCAATATCCTGAACGGCAACGCTGCCGACCTGGATGCCGAGTGTGCACGCTATGAAGAAAAAATCAAGTCCTACGGCGGCATCGACCTCTTCATGGGCGGTATCGGTCCCGACGGACATATCGCTTTCAACGAGCCGGGTTCTTCCCTTTCGTCACGCACCCGCCAGAAGACATTGACTACCGATACCATCATTGCCAACTCCCGTTTCTTTGACAACGACGTGAACAAGGTGCCCAAGACTGCCCTGACCGTCGGTGTGGGTACTGTGCTTAGCGCCCGCGAGGTAATGATTATCGTAAACGGACACAACAAGGCACGTGCCCTCTATCATGCAGTCGAGGGTCCCGTGATGCAGATGTGGACTATCAGCGCCTTGCAGATGCACGAAAAGGGTATCATCGTTTGTGACGATGCGGCCACCGAAGAATTGAAGGTGGGTACTTACCGCTACTTCAAGGATATTGAGGCAGAGCACCTGGATGCGGAAAGCTTGCTGAAATAAGCAAACTAATAAAAGTTTTGCAATTCCACCCTCACCACCCTCACCGCTTGTCTGCATCTGCTTGTTCATCGGTGTTTCAGGGGTGAGTGAGAGCAATTTAAAAGGGTGAGGGCAAATTTTGCCCTCACCCTTTTTGTTCTCCTGATTTTGGTTGACTGTTTTCAGGACAGGGCGTTATGTGATGAAAACGGGCTCTGCTCCGCTGTAAGGCTTTGGGTGCCAATGTTAAAGATACCAAATACTCACTGCAAAACCAGTGCATCGTTTTTGCAGTGCCGCTGCAACATAGATGCAGTGCCACTGCAACTGTTTTGCAGTGCTACTGCAACGCCTTTGCAGTGTTACTGCAAAAGATGTGCAGTAGGTTTGCAGTGAGGGCTTGTGATGAAAAAGCCATGGGCGTGCTTTCTTTTTTGCGGAATATGTGCTATCTTTGTCATACTTGTAATTTAAACAGTAGCAGCTATGGAATTGAGTGGCAGACGCTATCCGATAGGGATACAGAATTTTGAGCAACTGCGTACGCGGAATTGTGTGTATGTGGATAAGACGGAGCTGGTGTACAAATTGGTGAATACAGACCAAATTTATTTCTTCAGCCGCCCCCGTCGGTTTGGCAAAAGCTTGCTCGTGTCTACGCTGGAGGCCTATTTCCAGGGGAAAAAGGAACTTTTCGAAGGGCTGGCTATGGAACGTCTGGAGCAGGAATGGGAGGTTTGCCCGGTGCTGCACGTTGATTTCAGCTTGACGAAATATACTGAGCTGCGTGACTTGACGGGGCAATTGAATTTGTTTTTATCTCGTTGGGAAGAAATTTACGGAAAAAAGGAAGAGGAAGAGGGGGCGGCAGAGCGTCTGCAAGGCATCATCCTGCGTGCCTACGCCAAGACCGGAAAGCCGGTTGTAGTGCTGATTGACGAGTACGATGCTCCTCTGCTTGACAGTAATTCCGATGCCCTTTTGCAACAACAGCTTCGCAACGAGATGCGCAAGTTCTTCAGTCCTCTCAAGGGGCTGGGGCAATATCTCCGTTTTCTTTTTATCACGGGTATCAGCAAGTTCAGCCAGCTGAGCATCTTCAGCGAACTGAACAATTTGCAAAATATCAGTATGCGCGATGACTTCAGTGCCCTCTGCGGCATCACCGAGGAGGAACTGCTGACGCAGTTGAAACCCGATATTGAGCGGATGGCCGAGGCTAATGATGAGACTTACGAGGAGGCATGCTTGCATTTGAAGCGGCAATATGACGGTTATCATTTCAGTAAGGCTTGTGCGGATATTTACAACCCGTTCAGCCTGTTCAATGCTTTCAATTCCAAAGAATACAAGAACTATTGGTTCTCCACGGGCACGCCTACTTTCCTGATAGATATTCTGCGCCATGCAGACTTCGATGTGCGTGCGCTGGAAGGTGTTGAGGCTACCGATGAGCAGTTTGATGCGCCTACGGAACAGATAACGAGTCCCATCCCGGTGCTCTACCAGAGCGGTTATCTGACCATTAAGGGCTATGACCGTAATTTCCAAATCTATCGTTTGGCCTATCCCAACGGTGAGGTCCGTAAAGGGTTCATTGAATCCCTGCTTCCCTCTTACGTGCACTTGCCTGCCCAGAACAACACCTTCTACGTCGTCTCTTTCCTTCGCGACTTGATGAAGGGTGATGTGGAGAGCTGCCTGGAGCGTACCCGTTCCTTCTTTGCCTCCATTCCCAATGATTTGGAGAACAAGACCGAAAAGCATTATCAGACCATTTTCTATTTGCTGTTCCGGTTGATGGGGCAATATGTGGAGTCGGAAGTGAAGAGTTCCGTAGGCCGTGCGGATGTGGTGGTGCAGTTGCAGGATGTCGTTTATGTCTTCGAGTTCAAATACGACGGTACCCCGGAAGAGGCGTTGGCTCAGATTGACAGCAAGCAGTATGCCATCCCTTACCGGGCGGACGGCAGGCGTGTGGTCAAGATTGGCGTGAATTTTGACAGTTCCACGCGGACGATTGGCGGGTGGAAAATAGCTAAAGCAGATTAGAAGAAGAAACTGTTTTGATTTTATATCCTTCTTTCTCAAGTCATTTTCCTTTTTTCTTTATATTATTGTTTAACTTTGGCGCTATTAAGCGGATGCCTCTTCGAGTGCATGGGTAGAAATGAATAGGCAACAGAAAGGAAGGAGTAGATGAAACGCTATAAGAAGATTCTTATGATATGGATATGTGCCATTGTAGTGGTGGCAGTGTCTGTGATAGTAGCATTATATGATAATGCCAACCAGGGACAAGATGTGGCTAAGGAGGTTGCTGTAGAAACTCTGCGGAAGGTTGCGGAACGGGTCGTGAATCGGGAATTTGATGGGCTGGGGATGTTCTATGCATCTGGGTCTGATGGTGGTAAGAAGCATACCAAAAGGAAAGCGATATCAGAAGATGGTGAATTTGAAGTGATAATAGATTCATTGAAAGAGGCACAAGGACTATTTCCGTTGGATGTCGTAGGGTTTAAAGCCGATATGTTGAATTATTATGGAAAATTTCCATTGGAAGAGATTTGTCTTGAGTGGAAAGCTGAGATGAATGATCGGTATGGCGGAGCCATGTGTGCTCTTTTTCTGAAGGTTAATCCGATGGGAAAGGGCATTGTGCAAGAATCATCTACTGGAGATGAAACTATAATTGCTTCACAGAATGATTTAGGTACTTACTATTTGAACGGTATGTACACAATGAGGTTGACAGCTTATATGCTGCCTGATTTTTGGCACTGTGTGGATTGGGCAGACCATGTACTGCAGATACTATCCTGCATTTTGTGCATTCTGTTATTGGGACTGGCGATTTATGTAGGGGGTCAACAGTATAGAAAGAGAAAAACGGCTGATACGTTGACAAAGAGCACTTATCGGTTCGGGAAGTATATATTTGATTCCGTCAACCATACACTGACTTATGAAGGTGAAAAAGTATCTTGTACGCCACAAGCCGCGAAGTTATTACTTGGTTTTGCCAAGTCGTCCGAACTTTTCCTGACGAACGATGAAATAGCGGAAATTTGCGGTTGGCCATTGAGTGATTTGAATTTAGGCAGCCGCCGCAGAAAAGCAATAAGCTTATTGGGTAAACTCTTTGAGGCGGACGATTCCGTTCAGATTCTTCTTCTGCCGGAAAGGAAGGGGTATCAAATTGTTATCTCCAAGTAGATGAAATGTTAACCCATATTGGTGTGTCGGGTGTGAACTTTTTTTCACGCCCCAACTTTGGGCGTTTTCCAAATAAAGACTGGCAAAAGCCAAAATAATCCTTTTATCTTTGCTTGTGTAACAAAAAACAAAAACACTATGAAAAGCAAGGTGAAGTTATTAGGAGCTTTGGCAATTAGTGCCATTTCGGTTTTAAGCTATGTTCAAATTAGTCATTCGGAAAAGCTGGATGATTTGCTATTGGAAAATATAGAGGCATTGGCTGCTGGTGAGAGTGGGGATGATAGCAAATGTTTTGGGAGTGGTTCAATAGTTTGTCCTTTAACAAATCAAGGAGTAGCTCATGTGCAAATTTATTATAGCCTGCCTCATTAGCCTATCCGCACTGTCCTTTTCCTCTTGTACGCAGAAAAAAGTAGCAACTTCTGTTGCCTACATGGATTTTCCGCAAACAATCGAGCTGAAAGCGAGGGTGCAGCCATTGGACACCGCTTTGTTCCGTTATCCGTTCCGCGTTCGGGTGCAGGGTGATAAGGCTGTGGTAATGGATTTGCATGGCACGGACTACTTTTGCCATGTTTTCCACTATCCGGGTTTCCGCTATTTTGCTTCGTTCGGCAAGCGGGGCGAGGCTCCCGAAGAGATGCTTTCTGCTGAAAATATCCGATGGCATGGTCAATCTCTGTGGGGACTTGATGCTGGTAAGTCCGTATTAACCAAGTATGATTTTACTTCGTCGGGTTGCTCAATCGTTCCTCAGAAAGTGATAAATATGGATGCTGACATGCTTCGCGTTTTAGACTTTGTGATGGTTGACGACTTTACCTTCATTGTTCCGGACGGATCTGGCAGTAGCCGCTTTTGCTGGGTAAACTATCAAGGGAAATTATTGCGCAGAACCGGTCAAATACCGTCAGCCAATGCGGAGGCTTTACAGAATGCCCGTCCTGCATTGGCTCAGGCATGGCGTAGCTTCATCGACTATAATCCCCGAAATGGAGTGCTGGCAGCAGTTACCCAGTTGGGCGAAGTACTTGAAGTCTTTAATTTGAAAGATAGTACGCATGTGGTACGCATTGGTCCGCACGGTGAACCGGAGTTTAAGATTTCTCAGGGTTATGGTATTCCTACGGGTATCATGGGATTTAGCGATGTCCAAGTGGCAGACAGTGCTATCTATGCGGTTTTTCATGGGCGCTCTTTTAAGGAAATTGCGCAAAATGTACAGCAAGGTGTCTATTTGCCGGATGGAGGACGGTATATCTATGTTTTTAGTCTGACCGGCGAACCTCTCTGCAGGTATGTGTTAGATCATTATGTTTATGGCATATCGGTAGATGAACAAAAAGGAATAATCTTGGCAACGGATGTGAATAAAGATGATCCGATAATAGAGTATAGTATGAAATAAAGTAAACTATAATATGGATGGAGAGGAACGGACGGTTCACGTTTGGTTGGTGCATCTCGTACCGTCCGTTCCATAACCCACCAAGAAAGGAGGTCGAGGCAAAGATAGTAATTTGAATTGAAAACAGAGTGTGTTTTCTGCCATTTCGATAGGTATGGCAAGAAAAGAGTTCTCCAAGATTTTTATATCTTGATTCTGGTACGCAAGCATTATGCTTGTGGTAAATGATAAAAAAGAATCTGATTCTCCGCAAACACACCTAATATTTTTAGTATATTAGCGCTCAAAAAGCAGGGATTATGAACATATTCAGTTTTACGGCTCATTTCGGTTCGGAGGAAGATTGTCGTTTGCATTTCAAGGAGCAGCGTGATAAGGAAGGGGTTGTCTGCAAGCGATGCGGGGGCACTTCCCATTATTGGTTACAGGGTAAATGGAGTTATGAATGCAAAGGTTGCCGTTTCCGCACCTCGTTGCGCAGCGGTACGATCATGGAG
>CDYN01001543.1_pt1 | contig 17015 bp, 10 predicted proteins | sample 554911 | NCBI WGS metagenome assembly CDYN01 (sample SAMEA3182083, study PRJEB8094) | gut metagenome | biome: human; feature: gut; material: Stool; isolation source: human stools | place: Canada | collected 2012-12-04
GACCCTGTGGAGATCGTGAACGATTGGGTTACCATCGCCGAGGACGGATATCTGACACTCCGTTTCAGGACGATCTGGGGAGACCGCAATAAGGCTCATTTTGTAAACCTACTGACAGGCAAGGACCCGGAGAATCCTTATGAGGTAGAGTTCCGCCATAACGCTTATGGCGATGTATATGGCGCATATGCGGATGGACTGGTCGCTTTTAAATTGGATAGCCTTCCGGATACGAATGGTAAGACGGTTAAGTTGAAATTAAAATGGAAGTCATTCGATGGCGATAAGTCTGTGGAATTCAATTATTGTTCCCGCAAGTCTACTCCGGCAAAAGCATCTATAGCTGCCGAGAGAAGCGCCTTAAATTTGAAATAGGTCGGTTTGATCGTTTAAATAGATGGGGATTTGGCAGGGAGTGAATCTCCCTTGCTTTTTGAAAGTTCTTTCCTAGTGATAGGGAAGGACTTTTTTTATGGATAGAAACAAAAAAGGACTCTAAGAAGAGTCCTTTTTATTCGTGGGCAGTGATGGATTCGAACCACCGAAGGCGAAAGCCAGCTGAGTTACAGTCAGCCCCATTTGGCCACTCTGGTAACTGCCCTTTTGAGCCTCTTGTCGGATTCGAACCAACGACCCCGAGATTACAAATCACGTGCTCTGGCCAACTGAGCTAAAGAGGCATTCATTTTTTATCAGTATCAATCTCTCTCGATTGCGGGTGCAAAGGTACGTATTATTTTTTAATATGCAATAGTTTGGGGGCATAATGTGTAATATTTTTTTTCTAAAAACTCTCCGAACTCTGTTCGGAACTCGGAGAGGGCTTTCTGTTTATGTTGGGATATTGTTATTCTTTCTTCAAAAGTACCTCATTTATAGCTTTTTTGAAGTCGGCCTTTCCCATTGCCTCTTGTGCCGTCTGCGGTTGCCCGTTCATTGGGCAGAAAAGGAGGGAGGGAATACTTCTGATACCGAAAGAGGCGGCCAATCCCTCTTCTTTTTCCGTATCTACCTTATAAATATCGATTTTTCCGGCATATTCTTCTGCTAATTCTTCTAAGATAGGAGCGACCATCTTACAAGGTCCGCACCAGGTGGCATAGAAATCCACGATACAAGGTCTGTCTCCTTTGTACACCCACTTGTTGGGGCTGGCTTCGTAGTTCGCTACTTTTTTCAGAAATTCCGTTTTTGTCAATTCTTGTACTTTCATGTTTATTCTCCTTATTAATTGAGGTTTATATTCTTGTTTATTGATTATATAACAAAGGTATGCTATTTATTCCATTTCGTTATTGGACATTTTTCCCTTATAATTGGAAATATTACTATATTGCTTGAGTTCCAGTCATATTGTAAATAAAAAAGCCGTCCGGTATGTTGCCGGGCGGCTTTTATCTGGAGTTTAAAGAGCTTTAATATCTTTTGCCAACGGTATCCCAATCGATGATTTTCCATAAAGCGTTCAAATGATCGGGACGGCGGTTCCGGTAATCCAAATAGTAGGCATGTTCCCACACATCGAATCCCAGAATCGGTTTCAATCCGTGAGCAACCGGATTGCTACCGTTAGCTTCTTTGGTAATTGAGAGTTTTCCGTCTTTATCTTTAGCCAGCCATACCCATCCTGAACCGAATAAACCGGTTCCTGCAGCTACGAATTCTTTCTGGAAGTTTTCGAACGATCCCCAAGTCGCGTCGATCGCTTTGGCGAGGGCGCCGGTCGGTCTGCCACCGCCATAGGGGGAGAACTGGGTGAAGTACAAATTATGATTAAGCGTCTGTCCGGCATTGTTAAAGATAGCACCGTCGGATTCTGCCACGATCTGTTCTAATGTAGCGTTTTCGAACTTGGTTCCCTGAATGAGGTTGTTCAGGTTATTTACATAAGTCTGTAAATGTTTGCCATGATGGAACTCAATCGTTTCTTTACTTATAACCGGTTCCAGCGCGTTGGCTGCATAGGGTAACTGGATTAATTCAAATTTCATAACTTTTTCTTTTTTATCTGTTATTTGACTATTATTACTATTATTTGTTATCAACAATAATAAACTGAGACATAATGTAAGCATAATCAATCTGTTTTATGTTGTTTCTACTATTCTAACATTCCCTGCTCGAAATTTGTTCATAGAATGAAATGCATATTATTTATCGCGGGATAGACTTTATCTATGAACGGAATGTACTATCTTCGCCAACCAATTAAAATAAACACAATAATGACAAAAATTCAGGAAACACTGGTTGCGTTGCCAGAGGAAAAGAAAGCTCTGTTTATCCCGGCTTTCGGAGATGTGGACAAGTTTTATACGACCGTTTATCTGATTGCCCGAAACGAGCATGTGACGGAGCTGGAAAAACCGGACCGTTACGAAGACCGCTTGCAGGTGATCCGCCAGATTCGTGGCAAGGTGGAGAAGTTGGTGAGTTCTTTCGGGTTAGACGGCTCTGAGATCGTGGCAGATATCGCCAGCGATTATTTTGAAGATTACGTGAATTATAAGGAACCGGATATCCGGATGGCGAATGAAGAGTTTCTCGGTATCATACAGAAGGTAGCGAGGGAGTGAGAAGAATTATGATGGAAGTGTGTCGAAACCTCCTTGTCCCTGCACTTGATGCGGGGCCGCAAAAGGACAGACCTTATCAATCAGATTTTTATAGGGTCGGTTTTAATGCGATCCCACATCAAGCGCGGGAACAGGATAGTTTCGACACACTACCATCATAATTACTTCTTCAGCCGTTTTTCCAGCAATCGCATATAGTAGCCGCCGACGACTGAACGGGCCTGGAATCCACGTTGTGTTCCGTCGGAAGTGTAATGCCAGTCGCTCAACGGGACGCGTGAGGTCGTTTCGTTGGCGTATTTCCAGACCGGAAGCATGAACGTTTCAAAATCGGCCGTATTGCCGGTCAGGCAGGCACTCCACAGAATCCAGTCGGATTTGGTATAATCTTCGCGGTTGTCCAGCGGCAGACCGTATTTGTTTTGTCTGGTCTTGTAGTAAGCTGTTTCCGTTTCAGCTATTTCCGAAGGGAATATATTCAGATCTAACAAGCGGTCCCAAACCAAATTATATTTCTGACTCCATGTACCGGACTTATCGAAGGTCAGCTTATAGTGATCCCCGTCTTTTGCCATCGAAATCCATTTGCCAGCCATTTCACGAGCTGTCGCCAGATAAGAATCCGCTATTTCCTTCTTTCCCAACATTCCGGCCATCTTGCCGTAGCCGGCTATACCCATGATGGCCTTGATGGACAGGTTGGTGTTGTGAGCGAAATGACCGGCGAAATCGTCCGTACATAACTGGTTGTCCGGGTCAAGCCCCTCTTTTTTCAGGTAATCGGCCCAGGTTGTCAAAACATCCCAATGTTTGGCCGCATAATCCGCATTTCCTTCGATTATCGCAATGGCTGTCGCGAGGATCAGCATATTGCCGGATTCTTCGACCGGCATATCGCCGCCGTAGGTCTGTCCGTTAGCCTGCGGATACGTGCCGACATCGTGTGAGGGGAAAGGCTTGTTCCATCTGCCACTTTCGCTGTAGTAAAAGATCGGGTTCATCATCCCCTTCAGGAGCTCGGGGTTATAGCATAAGAACATCGGTGCCGAAGGGTAGGTGATATCGACCGTCCCGATCGAACCGTTGCTGAAATTCTCTTTCGACAGGAATAGCAGGTTGCCTTCCTTGTCTGTCACTAACTTATGGGCGGAAATGGCCTGGCGATAGGCCAGGGCGCACAGTTCGGCATATTTTTGTCCGCCGGCAGCCGCTGTTTCCTGCATCAGGCGTCCGTCGAAGTCCGCACACCGTTTCATCATTCCGGCATACTCTTTCTGGCCTTTGGCGAAGGCATCGAAAATGTCCGTCTGCCCGTTGTGCTTCCAGTATGCCATCCGGTTGTCATTGAAATACTGGATCGCATACAGATCGTCATATCCGATCAACAAGTGCCCTGACACGGTCTTTTCGTTTACCTTGCCCAGGTTGTCGGAGTAGGCGAGGACTGTCATCTGTTTTTCCATATCCGGAGACACATTCTCTGCCTTGCCGGACAGTTTGCCGTCGGACATGAATGCTTTTTTGGCAGCATAATATTCGTCTATGGCAACTGTCACATCCGGGGATTGTACGGCTGAAAGATAGAAATAGCCCCAGTCGATGCGAAGGTCGTCTCCCTTCTTGCCCAAAACTTCCTGGTCGACAGAGCCGGTCTTCAGATAGACATACCCGTCTTTTTCGATCTTTTCGAAGGTGACAGGTTGATCTGTCGTGTTTACAGCCCATTGAGGGGTCGCTTCGAGGTATAACTGGACTTCGTGTGTCCGACCATCTAACGAACGGGCCTGATACGTGATATAATTGTACGGGGCGGTCATGGCCTCCAGGTCGTCCATCAGCATCGGAGCAGTGAAGATCAAATCCAGTTCGACAGGGCCGCATTCGAACGTATAGTACGTCTGTGTCGGCATGACGGTGGTCGCCGTCTGGACCGCTTTATTGTCAAACGTGTCTCCCCGTTTTACCTTCTTCATGATTCCCATGTCCACGTATGCACCTCCTCCGTTGTTGCGGCAGTGGGCAGCCAGGATGTTCCCCGTCGGTTTGAGCGTGTTGGCCACTTCCTGCGGGATTTCCTTCAGCAGGTCGTAATCCAACCCGTTGCCGGTTACGGCCACCTGCTTACCGTTGATGTACAACTCGATGTTGTCGTCGTGCGAATATAGCAGGAACAGATCTTCCTTATCCGTCCCCTCAGGCCAGTCGAACGAGCGGCGTACCCAGATGTCGCCGTCTTGCCAGGGAGTGGAGCGATACGGATTATCGTCTGTCCCGAATGCCGCCTTGCCTGTTTTCCAGCCTTTTGTCTCGTAATCGACGGCGGTCCATTCTCCCTCCGGCAGCTCGAATGTGTAGGTCGCCTCCCATAAGCCGGAAGCCGCCGTACCGATAACCGGCGTCACCTCTACTTTGTCCGCTCCCATGAACCGGTATGAAACACCGTCTACACGCAGGCTTCCCAATAGCGGGAAGTTACGGCCGGTCCAGTGGCGCACGCTTTCTTCGTTCAGGCGGTCGGCAAACGACCAGGCGCTGGTGTACGGGTCGATCGTTACCAGCGGTGTTGCCGGCGCCCGTAATTCGTTTTTGGCAGCAGGGGCATATACTTCGTTTGCGATACGCGTGTTCGACGAACAAGCACTCAGCAAAGCGACCGTACAAGCCGATAGCAGCATGATTTGTCTTTTCATTTTGTCTTTACCTTAATTATTATTGATGATTTTAAATAATCTTTCCCTTTTTCGGTTGCCCGAAATTAAAAATAAAAAGCGATAGTCGGAAGCAACAAAGTTCTGCTACCGGCATATTGCAAGATTATTGAAAGCATTTGCATGATTTTTAAAATATCAAAATGTCATTACGACCCCATGTAAATCGGATTAGTACCCCATATATTTGGAATTACTATAGCGGGTGATATTTTTTAACGTTTCTATTTAAACTGGGGAGTGGCTGTTTTGCTGACGAAATGATATCGGGCAAGGCAGACATTGTTTTCATGGGCGGAGTAGAACCTCGCCTCTACGGGAGACCTTGAAATAACTTTTTTTGTGCTTCTTCTGTATGTGTATGTGATGGATAACGTTTATTTTTGTCGGTTACAGCAGTGCTGTTGTGGAATAGTGATAAGAATAGTTGATAAAATTAGGCTTTTTAGGCAAAAATCGATGAGGTACTTTACTAATATTTTGCGTTGGATATCTTCACAGGAACACTTATATTTCTTGTTCGGCTTGCTTTTCATCATTCCGAACTGTGTTTTTCTGTTCACAGAGCCTTTACCTGTTCCGGTGGGCCTTGCTTCTATCGTCATGCCGTTGGCGTTCTGGATGGGAGTTCTGCTGCTGGCGCGTAAACCCGGAGTGGTGGTCTGGTGTCTGTTGCCGAAAATCATACTGGACGGAGGCCAGTTGGTCCTGTTGTATCTTTTCGGCGAGTCGGTGATAGCCGTGGACATGTTCTTGAACCTGACAAGTTCGAATGCTTCCGAAGCAAGCGAATTATTAGGAAATATTTTTCTTGTCATCGTTTGCGTCTTTTTCTTTTATACGCTTCCTACCTTGTGGCTGGCCACGCGTTCAATCCGCATGAAAGACAGGCTGACCGCCGTGTTCCGCAAGCGGTGGGCGTCCAGAAGCTTGGGGCTTTTCGGAGTGGGGGTGCTGCTCTGTTTCCTGCCTTCTTGGCAAAAGCACAGTTTCTCGCTCAAGAACGATGTTTATCCGGTCAATGCGCTTTATAATCTCTATTTTGCGATTACCAAATCGAACAAAAACGCCAACTATTCCATCTCTTCTGCCGATTTCAGGTTCAACTCGGTCCGGACGGGACAGGCGGATGGCAAGCGCGAGATTTACGTGCTTGTGGTGGGAGAGACTTCGCGGGCTATGGAATGGAGCTTGTATGGATATGAACGCAATACGACTCCGCGTATGGAAGGACTCGATGGTCTGATACATTTTACGGATGTTGTGACGCAATCCAACAATACGCACAAAAGTGTTCCGATCATCCTGTCTGCCGCTAGTGCGGAAAACTATGGCGTGATATATGACGAGAAAAGCATCGTTACCGCTTTCAAGGAAGCAGGTTTCCGTACGCTTGTCATTGCCAATCAGAAACTGACTACTTCGATGATCGGGGCTTTCTACCGGGAGGCCGATACATTTATTGATATGAGTACGTTCAACACCGGATCGTATCTGACCTCGTTGCACGATGCCGCCCTTTTGCCGTATTTGGAAAAGGAACTGGATAAATCGGACGAGGATATGTTTATCGTCCTCCATACATACGGGTCGCATTTCAATTATCATGAGCGTTATCCGGCTGAGTTCCGGATTTATACGCCGGATAAGGCCGAAGGCATCCGCCAATCCTATAAGAAGGAACTGCGTAATGCTTACGACAATTCGATCCGTTATACGGATTATGTTTTGGGAGAAATCGTCGACATGTTGAAAAAGAAGGAGGTTTGTGCGTCGATGCTTTATCTGAGCGATCACGGAGAAGATATTTTCGATGATGCACGTGCTCGTTACCTGCATGCTTCGCCTATACCGACTTATTATCAGCTCCATATCCCGTATATCATCTGGTTCTCGGACGATTATCGGACCGTTTTTCCGGAGAAATACCGGATGGCGATCTCTCACGGGGCTTATCCGGTCAGCACGAACAGTGTGTTCCATACGGTATTGGATATTGCCGGTGTCCGGACTTCGGTATCCGATTCCACACTGGCCCTGACCAACCCAGCTTTTGCCGTTCGTGACCGTATGTTTCTCGGTGATCACGACGAACCTGTCCCGTTCTGGAAGGTTGGATTGAAGAAAGCGGATTTCGTTATGTTGGACAAATGGAAAATAGCTTATAGAAAAGACTAATGAGCGCACAGAATGGACATATTACAAGTAAAGTCATATTGGGATACCTGTTATTGATCCTGATAGCCGTGTGTTCGGTCGTTTATATTTATAACATTATCGAACAGTTTGCTGGCGAAGACGACCCGAACAACAAATCGAGGGAGAAGGTTTATCTCGTGACCAACACTCTGTCGTTACTCTACGAAAGCGAAGCGCTCGGACAAATGGTCGGGTTTCCACAGGGGGAAATCAAGCATTTCAACCGCACGCTGAACAAGGCTTTGCAGAATATGGATTCCTTGCGTACATTAGTGTCGAATCCCGCACTATATCCCAAGATCGACACGATCGATATGTTGATCGAGCAGAAGCGTTGGAACACGCGCCGCCTGTTGGAAACCTGGCGTGAGACGAACGCGGAACATCTGTATACCCAAAACATCGAGAAGGTGATCGCGCGGCAAGATACGATGATCCGGCAGGTCGAAATACAGGAGCGCGTGATCGTGCACCAGGATTCCGTGAAAACTCCTCAGCCCCATAAGCACCGTGGCTTTTTCCGCCGGCTCGCCGATGCATTCTCACCGCCTAAAGAGGATTCGACTGTTATCGTGAATACGACCCGGCAGATCGTGACTGATACGTTGGTGAATTCCTTCAACCCGGCAGACACGATCGTGACGGTCCTGAAAAATTTGCAGGACAGTGTGGCCGATCAGCGTAAACAGCTTGTCGACCAGCTTTTAGAGCGTGCCGCTAACTTGCGTTATAATAATAGCATCATCACGAGCCGAATCAACCAGATGTTGCGCGATATAGAAGAAGAGGAGATGAACGCGTCGATGGAGCGTGTTGTGAAGAAACAGGAGGTGCTGCGCGAAACCTCTTATCTCATTGGCGGCATCGCTATCCTGTCGCTGATTATCGTGGTGGTCTTTATCATTCTGATCACGCGTGATATCTCCAGGAGCCAGTATTACCGGCAGCAATTGGAGAAAGCCAAGCAATATGCCGAAGACCTGCTCCATAGCCGGGAGAAGTTGATGCTGACGATCAGCCACGATATCCGTGCGCCGCTCTCGTCCATAATCGGTTATATAGAACTGCTGCTGCGCCGTCGTCCGGACGAAAGGCAACGTTATTATTTGGAAAATATGACTGGATCGGCCAATCATATCCTTTCTCTGGTGAACGGTTTGCTTGATTTTCATCGATTGGAATCGGGGCAGATGGAGATACAGAACGTGCCTTTCAGCGTACGTACGCTTTTTAATGAAATATACGGGAGCTTCCGCCCGATAGCCGAGGCGAAAGGACTTGCTTTTGTTCTGAATATGAAGGAGGAAGGGATGGATCGCATCTATTCAGGTGATCCGATACGCCTCCGCCAGATAGTCAGCAACCTATTGTCTAACGCTGTCAAGTTTACTCATGAAGGTCGTATCGTTTTGATAGTCAAATTGTCAATTCTCAATTCTCAATTGACAATTACTGTCTCCGACTCCGGTGTCGGGATTCCGGAAGAAGAACAGGAAAAAATTTTCGGCGAGTTTGCCCGTCTGTCGGGAACCGAAAAGGAAGAAGGTTTCGGTCTCGGGCTTTCCATCACCCGCAAGCTGATAGAACTGATGGGAGGAACCTTGTCGCTAAAGAGTGTTCCGGGAAAAGGAAGTGATTTTACGATTGTCCTGCCTTTGCGGGAATCGGAAGTGCAGACGTTGCATGCCACGCCTACCATAGAGGAGGAAGATGAAACGGAGACCGGGAGCTTCGAAGGGCGCGAAATCTTTTGTTTGCTGGTCGATGACGATCCGTTGCAGCTGGCACTGACGGAAGAGTTTTTGAAACGGAACCATGTGGAGGTCACCAGTTGTTCAAATCCGTTTGCCGTGGTCGATATTTTGCGTAATAGTTCTTTCGACGCGATCATAACCGATATACAGATGCCGGGCATGGATGGGTACGGCCTGCTTAACGTCATTCGTTCGTCGGGTGTCCCCGGTACAGATACTGTGCCTGTCATCGCGCTTTCAGCCAGTGTGGAAAACGAGAATACACATTATTTGGAAGTCGGTTTTACCGGATTCCTAAATAAGCCTTTCACGGCTAAGCAGTTGATCGCTTTGTTGAATAACCTGTTGCAAGCGGATATACAAGCCGAGGTGTCGCCTGAATTCAATTTTGATTCGCTTACTGCTTTTGCCGGCGAAGACAAAGAAGCTTCCGCTTCCATTATCCGGACTTTTGCCGAGGAGACGAACAAGAGCGTTTCGTTGCTACAACAAGCTTTGGAGAAGACCGACCGTGCACAGGCTGCCAAAATCTCCCATAAGCTAATCCCGCTTTTCACCATGTTGGGAGCTTCCGATTTGGTAGCCCAACTGAGAATCCTTGAGAAGAATGACGAGGCACTGACAGACGAAGGTTGGAAGCGGCTTTTATTTGAAGTGATCCGGCAGGCGGGTGTTGTTGTGGGCCAGGCTGTGGAACGGTATCTGTAGAAAAATTCCCCATATATGTCCACAATTCCCCATTCGTGACGTTGTAATAAATAGCTTCAGTAAAACATTCTGGGCGACTTCTCTGTTAGAATAGAAGAGTTTACAAAAACAGGCTGTGTGTCAGGCTGAGTTTGGCACGATATTCGCTTCTTTTATAGCAAGAAGCGGAAGTGGACGTTTCTACATTAAAAAAACCGTTTTAAAGTATGTTCGAGTATCTATTTTAAGTCTGCAAACAAAAAGAGCGCCTAAATGGTGCTTTTTTTGTTTTATATGACTTCTTTATCTACTTTTGTCTTTTGTAAAATCATAAATTAAAAATCTAAATCATTATCAATGGAGCATGGACTTTTGGCTAAGTCGCCTCGTATCGAGGTGGTGGATGCATTACGCGGTTTTGCCGTTATGGCTATTATGTTACTACACAACATCGAACATTTTAATTTTTATGACTTCCCGACAGCTTCTTCGGCTTTTATGGAGGCGATGGATAAAGGAATATGGGAAACATTGTTTTTCCTCTTTTCCGGGAAAGCTTACGCGATTTTCTCCCTGCTGTTCGGATTCAGCTTTTTTATTCAATATAACAATCAGGCGAAGAAAGGTAAAGACTTCCGTCTGCGTTTCCTGTGGCGGCTTTTCCTTTTGTTCATTATCGGCTGTTTCAACGGGGCGTTTTTCCCCGGCGACATATTAGTCCTTTATTCTATAATTGGCGTGGTGCTCGTGTTAGTCTGCAGATGGAGCGACCGAGCGATCCTCATTGCCGCTATTATCCTGATGCTCCAGCCTCTCGAACTCGGCAAGTTTTTCTATGCGATGATAAATCCTGACTATGTGCCGGCAGCCGGCGTTTGGCGTGTTCATAGCCAACGTATGTATCCGTTCCTTTCGCAGCCGGATTTCTGGGCGATGGTTAAGTCCAACCTTTGGGACGGCCAGTTGTTCAGCCTGTTGTGGGCATGGGGGTACGGACGTTTTTTCCAGACTGCCTCTTTGTTCCTGTTGGGTATGCTGATGGGACGCAGACAGTTGTTTGCCAACCTGTCCGAACATCGGGTTTTCTGGATGCGGACGCTGGTTATCGGTGCGGTTTGCTTTGTCCCGTTGTATTTCATTACGGCTTCCCTTCCGGATATGATCTCCAACAAGGCGATGCTGACTCCGATGAACACGGTGGTTTCCTCTTTCCGCAATTTCTCTTTCATGTGTGTGTTGGTCGCTTGTTTTGTCTTCCTGTGGCAACAAGTTTCGACCCATGAAATGCTGCACGGTTTGGTGCCGTATGGAAAGATGAGTTTAACTAACTATTTGACACAGTCTATTATAGGATCGTTTATCTATTTCGGTTACGGTTTGTCACTTTATAATGTTTTAGGCACGACAGCCAGCTTTGGAGTCGGCGTCCTGTTGTTCATCCTCCAGTTAGGTTTCTGCCATTGGTGGTTGAAGAAATTCAAGCAAGGTCCGTTCGAGGGGGCGTGGAAAAAGGCAACTTGGGCATTTTGAATTGACAATGGACAATTGATAATTGCGGCAAGCGGTATTTAATTGTCCATTGTCCATTGTCAATTATCAATTCTTAGTTATCTTTGTGTACGAAACAAAAAAGAATAATATGCCGTCTATCCTGATTTTAGAAGATGATATAACATTCTCGTTGATGCTGAAAACCTGGCTGGGAAGGAAAGGCTTCGAAGTCAGTTCGGTATCATCGGTTTCGGATGCACGAAGCCGGATAGAGGATGCCTCTTTCGATTTGATCTTGTCTGATTTGCGTTTGCCGGACGGGGATGGAATCGATCTGTTGAAATGGATAAAAGAAAATAATTTTTTAATTCCCCTGATTATGATGACCAGCTATGCGGAGATACAAACCGCCGTGCAAGCCATCAAGTTAGGAGCGTCCGATTATATTGCCAAACCGTTGAACCCGGAAGAACTTTTAGGCAAAATCAAGGATGTGATAAAGACGGAAACAGGTTCGGTTGCTTCTGCCACCGAACTGGAACGCCCTGCGCGTTCAGCCAAACGTCCCGAACCGTCGGGAGGAACGCGTAGCCAGTATGTGGAGGGACAGAGCCAAGCTGCCCGCCAGCTCTACGAGCATGTACGTCTGGTTGCTCCGACAGATATGTCTGTGTTGATTACCGGTTCGAGCGGTACAGGGAAAGAGTATGTTGCTCGCCGTATTCACGAACAGAGCAATCGTAAGAAAGCCCCTTTTATTGCTGTTGACTGCGGAGCGATCCCGAAAGACTTGGCCGCATCCGAATTTTTCGGGCATGTGAAAGGTTCGTTTACCGGAGCTATCGATAATAAAGAAGGTGCTTTTGTTGCCGCTCAAGGTGGTACGATTTTTTTGGATGAGATCGGCAACTTGTCCTATGAGGTACAGGTACAGCTTCTTCGTGCCTTGCAGGAGCGGAAAGTAAAACCGATCGGTAGCAATCAGGAGATCGCGATCAATGTCCGTCTTGTCTCCGCGACAAACGAGAACTTGCGTTCTGCGATTGATAAGGGAGATTTCCGTGAAGATTTATATCATCGTATCAACGAGTTTACCGTCCGTATCCCTGATCTGAAGGAGCGGAAAGAAGACCTTTTGCTGTTTGCCAACAACTTCCTGGATCAAGCCAATATAGAATTGCAGAAAGATATTATTGGCTTTGATAATGACGTGATCCGGATTTTCCAGTCTTATTCGTGGCCGGGTAACTTGCGTCAGATGAAGAACGCCATCAAGTATGCTACCCTGTTAGCGACCGGTCGCTATATTACCCCTAACGAGCTTCCAGAAGAACTGACTGCCGACCCGATTTCCGCTCCGGTCAATATCCAGTTGAAAAACGAATCGCACGAATGCGAAATGATTAAACGTGCCCTGCAAGAAGCCGGTAACAATAAGACCAGAGCAGCCCAACTGTTGGGTATTGACCGCAAAACGCTTTATAATAAGTTGAAAGCGTATGGGATTGCTTGATCTTTTTACAAGATAGGGGGCTTGGGTTCTATTAAATAAATATGATTTCTTTTGTTTTTATGGAAAAATGTCTATATTTGCTGCAATCATACACTTAATTTCGAGTGTTGATTTTAAATTGTTACGGTATGTTCGTTAAATCTTATAGACGACTATTCAATTGCCTGATTTCTTGACAGGTGTTCTTCCCTTTTCTCTTTTACCGTTTTCGGGTAAGAGCTCTTTCGGTTTGCATTAGTATCTGAAGTCATTGGCTTGGGTCGGTGGTTTTTATCTCTGCATCATTTTGTCCGGAATTTATCAGATTAAAATAATTGAATAAAAATAGCCTTTTATATAATATGACTATAATCACAGCTCAGCGTGCACCGCACAGTGCATCTAATTTCGCCCCCACAGTAGAGGCAAATGCCTATGGAATGAATGACCGGATCAAACGTCTTCGACAAGAGACGTTCGAAGCCGAGCCCTCCCTGTCTATTGAACGCGCTTTGATAGAAACTCGTTTCTACAAGGAAAACTACGGAAAATATCCGATTCCGATTCTTCGGGCCATGAATTTTTATGAGATCTGCAAGCAGAAGACGATCTATATCGGCAAGGATGAACTGATCGTGGGCGAACGCGGACCAAAACCGAAATGTGTGCCGACTTTTCCGGAACTGACCTGCCATAGTGTGGAGGACCTGCATGTCTTGAACACACGTGAATTGCAGCGTTATACGATCAGCCAGGAAGACATCGACACGTATGAACGCGAAGTGATCCCTTACTGGAAAGGACGTACCCAGCGAGAACGTATCTTCAGCCATGTGCCTCAGGAGTGGAAGGAGGCCTATGAGGTGGGGATGTTTACCGAATTTATGGAACAACGCGCTCCGGGACATACCGCTTTGGACGGAAAGGTGTATAAGTACGGATTATTGGATTTGAAAGAACGTATCCGGAAAGAACTGGACGGGCTCGATTTCATGAACGATCCCGAAGCGACCGACAAGCAGGAGGAGTTGACTGCCATGTCCATCTCGTGCGACGCCGCCATCCTGTTTGCCGAACGACATGCGGATCTCGCCGATGAAATGTCGCTGACGGAAAAAGATCCGAAACGGGCGACCGAGTTGCGCCGTATTGCCGAAGTTTGCCGCCAGGTTCCGGCACATGCTCCCCGAGACTATTGGGAGGCGATCCAGATGTATTGGTTCGTCCACTTAGGAACGATCACCGAACTGAACGGTTGGGACGCGATGAATCCCGGCCATTTCGACCAGCATCTGGCTCCGTTCTACGAAAAGGGGATTGCCGACGGTACGTTGACACGCGACGAGGCAAAAGAATTGATGTCCTGTTTCTTCATCAAAGTGAACAACCACACGGCTCCTCCCAAAGTCGGCATCACGGCTAAGGAAAGCGGTACGTATAATGATTTTACGAACCTGAATATCGGCGGTGTAAAAGCCGATGGCAGCGACGGGGTGAGCGAGGTCTCCTACGTCATGCTCGAAACGATCGAAGAACTGCATATCCTGCAACCCGGCAGTGCTATCCATATCAGTGCTCGTACACCGGAACGTTTCCTGCGTGCCGGCTGCAAGGTGATCCGCCAGGGACATGGCTATCCGTCTGTTTTCAATCCGGATGTGTATATCCAGGAGTTGATGCGCCAGGGAAAATCTTTGCAGGATGCACGTGAAGGCGGTTGCAGCGGTTGCATCGAGGTCGGAGCGTTCGGCAAGGAGGCATACGTATTGACCGGTTACCTGAATGTGCCGAAAATTTTGGAAGTGACGCTTAACAACGGTGTCGATCCGGTTTCCGGGCGTAAGGTCGGATTGGAGACGGGCGATCCGCGCAGTTTCGGCAGCTATGACGAACTATATGCCGCCTTTATGAAGCAGGTCCGCTACTTTGTGGATATGAAGGTGCGTGTCAGCAACTATATCGACCGTATGTTTGCCAAGTATGCACCGGCCACCTTCCTGTCTCTCTTCATCGACGATTGCATAGCGAAAGGACGGGATTATTACAACTGCGGTCCGCGCTATAATACGACCTATATCCAGTGTACGGGGCTCGGTACGATTACCGACAGCCTGGCGACGCTGAAAAAACATATATTCGAAGATAAACGCTGGTCGATGGACGAATTGCTGAAAGCGATGGCTGATAATTTCGAAGGAGCCGAGGCGATGAGACAGACGATCCTGAACCGCACGCCATTCTTCGGAAACGATGACGAATATGCCGACAGTATTGCTGTGAAGGTGTTCGACGATCTCTATGATACGATCGAAGGAAAACCGAATACGAAAGGCGAATGTTTCCATCTGAATATGCTGTCTACCACCTGTCACGTATATTTTGGCAAGGTGATGGGGGCGACTCCTAACGGACGCTTGGCCGGGCGTGCCATCTCGGACGGCACGTCTCCGTCTCATGGCGCCGATACGCACGGGCCGTCTGCCGTCATCAAGTCGCTCGGCAAGCTTGACCAGGTGAAGAGCGGGGGGACGTTGCTGAACCAGCGTTTCCTGCCGAGCCTGTTGAAGCGTGAGGAGGATATCTCCAAGTTGTCTTCGTTGATCCGCAGCTATTTCGCTTTGGGCGGACATCACATCCAGTTCAATATCGTCGATACGGAGACGCTTTATGCTGCCCAGAAATGTCCGGAAGATTATCGCGACCTTCTGGTCCGCGTAGCCGGTTACAGCGATTATTTCAATGACATGAATGCCGATCTGCAGGCGGACGTGATCATGCGGACGGAACAGGAAACGTTTTAGCAATTGAAAAAAGATGTTTGTTTTCGATATAAAACGATATGCCATCAACGACGGGCCGGGTATCCGGATTACGATCTTTATGAAAGGATGCCCCTTGTCGTGCGTATGGTGCCATAATCCGGAAGGAATTTCCAGCCGGAAGCAAAAACTCTATACGAAAAAGAAATGCATCGGTTGCCGGACATGCGTCGAGGCTTGTCCTGAGCAGGCATTGACACTCACGCCGGAGGGGATCGTGACGGATGGGGCGCGTTGTACCCTGTGCGGAATCTGTGCCGAGGTGTGTCCGGCTATGGCGATGGAGATATCGGGCACGGAGTATTCGGCTGAAGCCTTGATGAAGGAGATTGAGAAGGAGATCGTTTTCATGGATCGTTCGGAGGGAGGTGTGACGTTTTGCGGAGGAGAGCCGTTGTTGCATCCCGGACCGTTACTGGACTTGTTACGCCGTTGCGGGGAACGGGGGATACATCGGGCTGTCGATACGACGCTGTTCGCCCGGCCGGAGATCGTACGCGACGTGATGGATAATTGCGAGCTTTTCCTTGTCGATTTGAAGCAGATGGATTCGGCCAAGCATGCGAAATATTGCGGTGTCCCGAACGAATTGATCCTGTCCAATCTCCGGATGGTTGCAGAAGCCAGACACGATTTCTATCTTCGTATTCCCTTGATCGAAGGCGTGAATGCCGATGAAGAAAATATAACACGCAGTGCCGCTTTCCTGGCTTCGTTGCCGTGGGAGCACCGGATTGTGAACCTGCTCCCGTATCATGACATCGGCAAGAGCAAACACGAGAAGTTAGGTACGGTCTATAATCCGGATCGATATGCTTTCGCCACCCCTTCGGACGAGACACTCGGACGTTGCCGGGAGATATTCGCCTGCTACGGGATCGAAACGACGATCGGGGGATAATTGAAGGTCTTTTATTTCCTCTGTCACTGTATCACTGATTCCTTTTTATCAATTGATATTCAGCTTGTTTTATTTGTGATATATGCCTGTTTTCTCTATCACTACCCTATCACTGGCAATTCAGATAAATAATAGGTGCTTTGCTTGTATGTATCTGTATATAAGTATATTATAAATGATATAAACGATAAACACCCTATTCCCATCCCTACAAATCATTCGATTATTTTATGTAAAAACGGCTATAAAATAGGTAAAACCGGGTGGTTTTCATTGCTCGGCAAGGTACTTTAGTTGCCGGACATCCCCATGTTGCCATCCTTTACATCCGGGTGTACCGGCTCCCTACACCCGGATGTAAAGGATGGCAACATGGGGGTGTTTACGG
>CDYN01013168.1_pt1 | contig 16863 bp, 30 predicted proteins | sample 554911 | NCBI WGS metagenome assembly CDYN01 (sample SAMEA3182083, study PRJEB8094) | gut metagenome | biome: human; feature: gut; material: Stool; isolation source: human stools | place: Canada | collected 2012-12-04
GGTGTACATGTAGGCCGGCGCCGTTCGGATACGCTCCTTAATGGCCTCGTCGGCCTGGGCGGCCAGGGCCTTGCTGCGGTCGATGCGGCTGACCTTGGACTGCTTACTGCCTTTCTTTCTCACGGGTACCTCCCTTCGTAGCACAAATGTCAGTTTTATGGCTTAAACTTAAATGCATGACCTATTCCGATTCCATATCTTCCGAATACCAATGCTTTTCCATATTCTGCATTCCATATTTCTATGTATTTCTTTGGATTTGTATGTTCGGCTTTGGTAATCCATATTAAAGCAAACTTCCAAACCCACAAAATATAAAAATCTCTCCATTTTACTTTAAAAATAAAAGGATGTTTCCTATCAATCATAACTTTCCTCCGGTTATCCCAGAAATGTTAATTTTCCAATATTGGCAGCATAGGAGGCATATCTCCAGTCTGATATGCTACTTCAATCTGCGGGGCCATCCACTGTCCCACTGTCTGTCCATCGGGTAATACAATATGTGCCAGAAATTCATCATCGAAACAGCTCACACCACTTTCAATAGCTTCAAACTTTGCCTTAATTACCAACAGCAGCGCACGCCAGCGTTGACGTTCAATTTGTTCAGTATCTTTCTGCGTTTTTCCAGCTCGAACTGTCACGATAAAGCGAACCTGCCGACCAGCTGCCGTGAATCCAATCATTACTTTATCTCCTGAATATCCTGAAACAAATTGCTCAGCGCCATGTTTCCGAATCAGTTCTTCAATTTCCATCCTGCTCTTGCCGACAGGAACTGTTGTTTTTTCTGCATACGCCATACAGTACCTTCTTTCTTTGTAAAATCCTAATTTAGTTCTCTCTTCTGTTCCAAGCATCTATACTTTCTTTTTTATCCATATCCGTTGCAGTTCCATCAGCAAGCACTTTTGCAAAACTCACTCCTGCACCGCAGTTATCACAGCAAAACATATAAAAACCATCTTCATCAAGTTTTACTTCTTTTCCACAAAATGGACATACCTCCAATTCTTCCATTTTTGTTCCTTTCTCTCAGTGATTTGTCAAATAACGATTTATGATATCACATTCCTATTACGCTCTCCCGGCATGCATCCAAAGTGTATGTGAAGCTCCGTTCGCCGCCTTGTCTTGATATACACATGGTCCCCGCTTATTTCCCTGCCGCACTCACTGCAGATATAGACTGGAGATTTCGGTTGTTTTTTTTTTCTTTTGCCTTATTCATCGTGTTTCCTCCTCCAGCTGTGAGAAAGTTGCCAGCATCAGGCGCCCACAGATAGGTGCCCCGTTGTATCTCCTCATGATGTCCCCAAAATCCTTTGTTGCCTCATCCCACATTCCTGGCTCCATAGGCCTTCCATGATATTTCAAGTAGAACTTATATGTATCACAGAAAACACCTTTAACAAGATTCCCACTCTCCTTTTCTCGCTGCAACTGTCCTTTTGTACTCATAAGATGCACCCTGCCTTTCTATAATGGGAACGGCGCCGTTTAAATTGATTCTGGCAGAACTGGATGCTGTCCACATAGTCATAGCAGATTGCATCATCCTTGCCTTGGAATACCCTGGCTATCCTTCCAATGCTCTGCGTGACCACAGCATAATCCTTTTTAGGTGTTGTCATATATAACCGGTCAAGACGTGGTATATCCAGTCCCTCCTTAGCCAGTGAATAGCTGGCAAACAGAAAATGCTTCTTCCCATCCCGCATATCCTCAATAGCCCTCTCCCTAGCGGTCCTGCCCGTCTTACTTGTCATGCTGCCATCAATCATTACGGCAAATGGCCTGTATTCCTCTGGCAACAGGTTCATAAGAGTCCTGAGATGTTCCAGGCGGTCTGACAAAACCAGGTTCCAGCACACCGCATTATTAAGAAGGTCCTTCACAATCATCTCATTTCTCTGGCTGCTGCCGGTCAGATATGGGATAAGTTTTCCATAATCCAATGTCCCATCCGTATCCAGGCAGTACCGGCTGGTCTCAATTCCGGTATCGCGCTGCACTATCCGTACTTTCATTGTCTTATCGGCCACAGCTTCATCCGGTACCCGGTATTCCACTGGTCCCAGCACCGCGAATGTACTCCTGATCATCCCATCTGACCGATGTACCGTAGCTGACAGGCCATATTTATATCTGGCCGCCAGGCTGTTCATGACACGGTAGAACATGGTCATCTGCGTAGGCGTACCGGCCAGTCTGTGGCACTCGTCAACAATAATCACATCCCAGCTGTCCCGATATAGGGACAGGTCCAGCCTGCACAGTGTCTGGACCGTTGCGAATGTCATATGGCTGCCAATGTGTACCTTCCCTGCCGTTATCTTCCCAAGGGTCTCCTTCGGTAAATACTGGGATGCCCTGTCGAAGGATTGGGTAAGCAGGTCCTGCGTATGTGTAATCCATAAGGTCCTGCGTGATAACACAGCCGCCAGGGCAATCCCCATCTGTGTCTTGCCTGAACCGCACGGACTCTGCAGGATTCCGCAGCTCCTATGGCTCATCGTCTTGACTGCAGGTTCCTGGTAGTCATACAGCGGGATTTCACCTGCATATTCCATATGTCCATTATCCGCAAGCTGTATCTCCACCGTATCCTCCAGCGTCATGAACTGTCTGACCTGCTTCCCTACGCCGACCGGGATAACCAGGTCACTGCCCTCCACGCGGTAAAGCCATAGGTATCGTGGCGTGCTTCCTGTCCACAGTCCCCTGCGGGTCCGGTCCGTATATTCCGGATTTGAGATGACCAGATTCTCGCTGCACCAGTCCTGTAAAGCTTTCGTCGCGTCCTTTACCCGGATTTCACTCCCAATCTGTATCTTCATTCACATACTCCACTTTTTCCATTTCTCGGAAAACATCCAAATCGTCCAGCCAGCTCTGTAGGCTGCGTCCATACCGGACGATGCTGTTCTCTCCGATTTGCGTCACTCCGTCATCTTTAAGTTTCTTTAAAACCTCAAAATCCACCAGATATATACCTGTTTCCGGATACCGGATCACAAACATTCCGCGCTTGTTTCCCGTCAGCCGAAACAACTTCATTGCATTGTACTGGTTCTCCTCCATCCTGCTGAGTGGAAATCTATTACCTTGGCAGTCTTTACAGTCAAAGAGATACGCATTTCCGTCCCTGGCTGCAATCACATCACAGGGCTGTCCGTTCCTATTATCCTGGAACAGATGGACCCAGAACCAGTTGTCTGCCAGGATGCCGGCAAACTCTTTTTCAAACCTTGTTCCTGCCGCCTTATTACTCATATCTTGTCCAGCTCCCTTTCAATATCCAGTGTCAACCTGCGGATTACTCTCATATTGTCGCGGATTCTCTCCTTCGATGGATGCCGCATACTGTACAGCTTTTTACAATCTCCTGTTTCATCTGCCTCTTTTTCAGCTGCACGATACGCTTTTAAATTCATCAATTCTTTCTGCGCATCAAACAGAAGGCCGGAAATAACATCAAAATTCATCATATTCGTTCAATCCTCCTTTTTGCTTACAGTCCAACCATTTTTCAAGGTTGTCCAACCGGGTTTTTGACCACTTTAGACCCGGAAACCCTTTATTTTGCATATGGTCCAACCGTCCAACCTAAAATCCGGTTGCATAACTGTATATTTTTAGAGTAGAATTATATTGTTAAAATTTATACAAACTTTTTTTCTCTCCATACGAGATATATTAAACTGGTTGGACTAGTTGGACTGGTTGGACTGTATATAAAAAAGCCTTATTTTATACGGGTTTCAGGGTCCAACCTAAAAAATGTGCATGGTTGGACTGGTTGGACCCCCATGTCTAATCAAATGGAAGCCGCTCCTGTTCCCCATCAACCACCATAAATCCATTCGGATCCGTATCGTCGTCATCCTGTGGCAGAATAAGTTTTATATAACTTGACTTAATTCCATACACCTTTGTGTTATGTATAAATTTCCCCTGCGGGGTCCTCTTTAGATATCCCTTATCATTCCATTTCCTGCTGACCGCGGTGTAGTCAAACCCTCCCTGGTCCAGATATGCCAGCAAAACGTCCCGATTGATAATCAGCAGTTCTCCATCAATCTTCCCCCATACTTCTCCCTTATTGGTTGAATCAGGCGCTTTGGGGTCCTCAAAACGAACCGGATTCTTTGCTGCCCAGTTTAGGACTGACTGATAGGCCCTCTCTGCCACATCTACCTCATATGCACTATGTAGATACTGTTTTATCTGCTCTACACGGAGCGCCTGCTCTCCTGTAAAGAACAGTTTCACAGCAATCTCATCCGCAAGCAGGATACAGGCCATTGCCATTGCCTGTTTATCAGTCGTATCCAGCCTACACAGCTCGTCAAAGATTGCCCTGTAACGTTCTACAATCTTTTCTGCCTCCTGCTCCTGCAGGTACTCCACAAATCTCCTCCCCGCAACCCCATAGTTCTCCTGCACCACACTGCTGACATAATGCCCGTCGTCTACCAGCGGACCGTCAATTGCAATCTCAATTACCCGGTTTTTAGATCCGCCTCCGGAATTTGCCTTCGTTATCGGCTCTTCTCCCGTGAACAGGAAACTGTTCTTCCAGGTCCTGGTTTCCTCTACTCCGCCATAGGCCCGCGCCCGCCCCCGGTCCACCCCCTCAGTAATCTGATAAATCAATTGGTCGAAGTTTCCCTGCCATTTATCTTTAATAGTCTGAAGCTCATCCCCCGCGAATGGGATGCTGCATAAGAAGGCTGCATTACGCATAATCGCGTTTTTGGTCATATTCATTGTTTTAACAAGGCAGCCCATCTTTGGATTTCCCCAGATACTCATGGAAACCATCAGTGCCACCGTCTTACAGGTTCCGGTCGTTCCCCAGACGTGCAGCACAAATGGCAGTACCTTAAGTGGTTCCAGAAGCACAGAAGCGAAACTGGCCGCCATCATCATCCGAAGTGGTACATTCTGCCGCAGACCGGCACACAGCTCCTTCCATACCTCGAAACTTCCTGCTTCCTTTACATTCCGGAAAATAACCTCATAGTCCATATCTCCCTCATATCGGATATCCTCGGCGTAGGGAGTGAATGAGCTTCCTACCCATCCCAGACGGTTAATGGATTTCTTCGGGTTGAGGGTCAAAGGATTGAGTCCTACACACTCAGATATATAGCGGACCATGTTCTTCGCATTGTCAGATGTTACCTCGATTCCGAACTGGCTCAGGGCATCCACAATCTTATTGGCATTGGCGCACACGCTCCTGTCCACCGTAATAGTCTGCCACATAGCCGATTTGAAGTAAGCCAGTGTAATGCGTTCCTGGGCTGTATCCACGTTTTTCAGTATCTCTACCGGCAGAATTGGATGGCTGCAGGCCACAACTGGCATCGGCATTGCATTCTTATCGTATCGGACCGTCCTTACCCCAAGGTCATTTGCGGTCCATTCACCGCAAACCAGTTCCATTGGCTGGTCCGTGAACCTCGTTTTTTGCCCTGTCTGTTTCTGTTTCTGCGCATAATCCAGAACAAAGGATTTATAAACGTTATTAAATTCTGTTGCCCGTTTAAGTTTTCTGGCGGTATTACGCAGTGCCTCAATATACTGAGTCCGTTCCACATTATCCTCAATCTCGAAAATATGGTAGAATATCTCATCTGGAAATGGTTCCGTCGGCTTCAATACGGATATACCAGTCAGTAATTCGTCTTTCGACTTCTCCAATCTTTTTCACCGCCTTCTTGTCTGCAAATAGTTCTTCTGGACACTGCTCCAGACAATCAAGCAGATATTCCACATGTGATAGACTTCCAAGTCCTTCCCAGAAATGCTCATTACGCTCACGGACTGCCATGCAAAGTAGCCCACGGTAAACTGTCATGTACATCCTTGACCGCTTTATGAAGGCCGCCAGTTCCCGCCGCCTGCGCTGTATTTTCTCCGCCTCTCGCTTTTCCCGGTATGTTACTGGTACATTGATAGGGATATCAAAGGCCACCGCCAGTTCCTGCGCCGCCTTTGCGTTGCTGATTCCACGATACAATGCCGTAAACTTAATCTGGTCCCCTCCTGTCCCGCAGGTAAAACAATAAAATCCCTTCCCATTTGGATATATCCTAAGGCTGGGATCCGTATCATGGTGGAAGGGGCATAAACACAGCCCCTTCCGATTCACCTGAATACCACAGTATTCCACTACCTGCCGCATTGAGACACCTTCCCTAACCTTCCGGAACAACTCCGGGTCATAACTACATAAATGGTATCCCTTCATCTTCCACTCCATCCGGAATGTTCATAAAGCCATCACCAACCGTGCTGGTGGTATCAGGGACTTTCCTCTGTACCGGGCCATCCGGCAGAAGTTCATCCTCTGGGACCTCCGCCTCAGCAAGGCCTGCAACGCTGCGGATCCGGAACAGTTCGGTCACAATGGGACGGCTCCCATTTTCCGCTTCATACTGCCGGCGTCGGAATATGCCGCCAAACCGCTTCCCCACCAGCGTCTTTTCATTGTTCTCCTTATCCCATTGGAATGTGAAATTATTTGACCGTTCAATGGATGTGATGATTCCTTTAAACCATGACAGGCCCTTCCCATCCATGTTCTGCTTGAATACGCCACGCCATTTGGCCCCGGATGGGTTCTGTATCTTGTCCGCGTCAAACATTTTCTTATAGAAATCTTTGTGCTCCCCCGTCAGGATGTCATACAGGAGCACAAACTGCTGGTTCCCATTCTTTGATTCCTGTACCGCCACCTGCTTGATGACACACTCATATTTCCCTTTAGGCAGCTGCTGGGATTCCCCTGTATAAGCGGCCGCCTCGTCATATCCTTGTGGTTTCTTAATCATTCTGTTTATCCTCCTTATGCTCATACTTTGACCATCCATAAAAATCTCGGATCGTATCATCAACAAATTTCAGATTATTCTCAATCTCCGGATCCGCAAACATGTCCTCTGGTGTCTTTGTGATATCGGATCCATCCGTGACCGTCCTAAAAAAATGGTTTCCATTCTCGCTCGCGCACCGGATGCAGATTGTTACCATGCCTTCCAGACACACTTTACGGTCAAGCTGCTTTCCAATCGTCCTGAGACGCGAAACGCCAAAATCATCCGTATCTTCATGGAGTATGATATATACGATTTTCTCCGGATCGCTTACTTCTGCCTTGATCCGCTTTACAAGGCCATACATTGCATCTGCGATATCGTCATACATTTCAAACGAAGCGTTCCCTTTTTTATTTCTGTGGTTTTCCATAAAAAGGTGGGTCATGATATACCCCGCATCATCAATCACAAACGTCTTCTCCGGGTTCTTGTTGATTGTTGCAATAATCTTGTTAATATCATCACTGCATCCGGTCTTCTTAAAGCGCTTACGAAAAGGTAGTTCCTTCTTCTCTGTATTCAGCAGTACAATCTCATCTTCATCAAAAAATTTCAGACTCCGGCTTTTTCCGCTCCCGGATTTTCCGTAAATCAATACTGGTAATCCCATCAGGTTCTTCTCCTTTCCTATTCATACGGAATCTCTTCCTCTGGCGCAGCCTGCATCTCCCTTTCTTCCTTTTTCGGAAGCCAATCATTATTAAAGAAATCAAGCTCTTCCAATGCCGGGAACAGAACATCCCTGACGCGCTCCCCCTGCTCCACGGTCGTGACCCAGTAAATGGTGGTGTCATTCTTCCAGTACAGGGTATTTGGCATATAGCTGGGCCTGCTCGGCATGGATTCAACACTGTTGTCCAGTTCCTTTTGGCTTATTACATCTTTTGTAAGACACCTGGGCGCAATCACGTAACTCTTATTGCTATGTATCTGATACACCGTAAATTCATGGGGCCATGATATATAGTTGATTGGAAGCCCTGCTGCGTAATCCTTGGCCGCCTTCCAGGCTTCATAAATATCCGGGTAATTCACGCATGTATCCTGCGCCACCTGTTTCCCCTGTATATAGTACCTGTAGCACTCTCCGGGTTCTGGAATATCTCCAATCAGTTCGGTAAGCGCCGCCTTAAACTTATTGGAAGCGTATTCCGTATCCGTGCTCAATCCCCACGTACTCCCATATACCAGATAGTTTCCCGCGATGTTTCCTACATAAAGCCCTGCACTCTTAAGCGCCGACCTCATCATTTTCTTTAGTTCCGCTGTTTTCAAAAACATCCTTCCGTTCTCCTTTCATATTACGTTTGACGCTCTCGTCCATCCCGTTCCGCACCAGCGCCAATACCATGTCCATTTCTTCAAAAGACAGATGCCAGGCCCCTGTGACCATGACCTTCACAATCCGGGCCGCCACATCCATCAGTACCTGCATCCGGAACGGAGTAATCTCTCCCCTATCCATTACCTTATCCTCAGGCTCTCACCGCGCGGCTCCAGGTGGGCCCAGTCAACCTGCTTCTCTGCCAGCAGGCTCCGGATGGCCTCGTTGTTCGGAACCGGGTCCTGTGGGATAAGGAAGCGTCCCGGGATGTCATCAATGGCCCCGTCTATGATTAATGGCTGCAGGCCACCATTCTTCTGGATGTTGAAGCTGAACAGGGCTGTCTTGAATTTTGTCTTCCCAATCTCACGCATGTTGGCCTCCAGGTTATCCTTCAGCCACTTCTGGCGGTCCTCCAGCCCTTTACGCCGCATATAGAGCCGTGATTCCTCCTCCTTAAGCGCCTCGATATCAGCCTTCATGCCTGTAATGATTTTGGCATAACCGTCTGCCTTCTCTTCAATTTCCCCCCACAGGCCTTCCATGGTATCCCGCAGCGTCTGCTCGTCCACCTCTGGGTCATAGGCCATATCCTGCAAACTCTGATACTGTTCTGTAAGTTCATATAATCTCATACTTGCAATCTCCTTTTAAATCCCTTATACTAAGGGTGTGCTAAACTATTTGTCCATGGGCCTCTTTGCGGTTGCCGCCGCTGGGGTCCATCTCTTTTTCCCTGAGCTCGTCCAACATCTCCAACAGTACGCTGTGGCTGTGGTTGTCATCTTGTCCTGGTGTGTAATCAAGGGCAAACTCCAGGGCCGTTATACGTCTTGATATATCAAACATCCTGACACCTCCCTACTCTTTGACATAGACAGACTTGGTATCGTTGTCATATACCAGCTGTAGCGTGTTGCCAATATCGTCCTCTATCATGGCCTCGTTGTCATGTACGGCCAATTTAAAATAGCGTATCTCAAAACCTTCTGACTGCAGCCACTTGCGGATTGCGTACTCCGCGAAGCTCTTTGCGCCTTTAATCATTTCTCATCACCTCCCCGCACAAATCCTTTGAAAATAAGGTCTCATAACTTTTGATTACCTGTTCCAGTGACTGAATCTCCGTTTTAACAACATCCATTTCGTTATTTAGATATATCAGTAGATTCTGTTTTTTGTTCAGTTTATTTTTTGCTGACAGATAAGCTTTCCTTGCGGACTTATTTGGATTTCCAACCTTTCCTGACTTCTCCAAAATCTGTTTCAAAACGCTGCTCCACACATTGCCTGCTACATCCCATCACCATGCCGATTTCTTTATAGGTCATTCCCTGCAAACGCAACTCGACAGTTTTTCTCTGTAAATATGTAAGCTCCGTCAGTTCAACACTTGAAAATGTCTTTCTTATCTGTTCCATGGTATCATTTTCATTTTGCATTCTGGCCGCATTCATTTTTGCAATTCGCTTACATGATGAACAGATTCCATCCTCCGACAGGGTAGGATTGCCGCAAATATTACAACGCCTTTCCTTCTTTTTTAGAGTCAATTTTGCCTTAGCAATTTGTTCAGCCTTTGTTGACCATGTGAGGTTATTCACACTATTGTTAGATGGGTTCCCGTCAATGTAGCTGACATATGGTTTGTTCTCTGGATTTGGTATGAATGCCTCCGCAATCAAGCGGTTAACAAAATAGGCTTTTTGTTTCCCATTCTCATACAGGCTGACTGATGCTTGTTTTGTTGTTCGGTTTATAATTACATTGGCTTTTACTTTACCATCTGGTCGAATCTTATAGACCGAACCATCAGTATGTACTTCCAAACGACCATCCAAGACTATCCTTGCCTCATTTTGCATTATTATCACCTCCTACTTACAGCCTCACACCCATGGCCAGTGCCATGACCACGATAGATACCATCCACATCCCCAGCAGCCAGATGACCGTCGGTACAATCCACTTAGCTGCCCTCATGATTGGGCCGTCCCGGCGCCTCCTGCGCCGTCGGAAGGTCACCATACGCCTGTGCCCCATGATATTGGTCATCACCGCAGTTGCCGGTCCTACAAAATCCACACGCCAGCCAGGATACTGGACCGCTGCTTTGGCGCGGATGGCTAACTCAGTTACTTTTGTCATTGGCTTGTCCCTCCTCCCGTATCCTTCCTAGATGCCTGTCCAGTTTGGGACGGTAAACATGAAATTCATCCTGTTTTTTACCGGTTTTTTCTTTAGGTATGTAATCGCCTATATCAAATAGATTTCTCCGCATGTGTTCCCTAACAGCCTGCCTTGACATACCTAATTCTTGAGCTGCCTGTTTAATAGGAACCCTTTCACACATTACTATCATCCTCCTTCTTTCCATATTTTGTTCATCCCCCTCCTATTGACAGAGGTACGTAGCAGAGTTACAATTACACTATGAGCTACAAGAACATACGTTCTTATTCTTTAAGAAAATACTCAAGTGGAACACCGAAGTAATCTGCCAGGATTTGAAGCTTATCGACCTTAGGTTTGCTTACTCCACGTTTCCAATCAGATAAAGATGACTGAGCAATTCCTGTAGCGAGAGACACTTTGTAAGGTGTGAGATTTCTTTCTATGAGTAATCTCTCAAATTTTTTGTACAAAAAAATACACCACCTTTCCCTTTTTAGTATTGTAATTACTACGGAAATGTGATATACTTTGTTTACCAGACAAGTAATAACATTTCCGTAGCATACAGAGTTTTATTTCGCATTTGTTCTGTATGCTCATACTATACTACAGATATGCGATGCAGTCAATAGTATTTCGCATATCTTTAGTAGCTTTTACTTTTTTTGTGAAAGGTGAACAAAATATGTATGAGATTTTTGCACAATTATTGGAGAAGTATAATGTAACTCCTTATAAAGTGTCTAAGGAGACCGGTGTAGCTCAGACCACACTTAGCGATTGGAAGCGTGGACGTAGTACACCAAAATCTGACAACATGAAAAAAATTGCTGATTATTTTGGAGTCACTGTAGACTATCTGATGACTGGGAAAAATGAACAGCCAAAAGAAAAAAAGAATCCTTATAGTGACCTAAAGGGCATATACCTATCTTACGCCAAGGAAGCCCAGGACAGCGGAATTGACCCTGATGATATACGCCTTGCAATAGATACTATTAAAAGGCTAAGAGGTGGAAAATAGTTGAACCAAAATTACAAATTAGAGCTATATCGTGATGTCATACGTATAAAGCGTTTCATGGGATTTAGAGATTTTCAATATGGAATAAATCTTGTGAAGGAATTTGAAAGCTTTGGAATAAAAACAGAAGCTATACCATTTAAAACCCGTGGATTACGTGGCATGGCTGCCGTAGGTGAGAAGCCGGAACCGGATGTTATCCTCTTAAATAGCGCCCGGTCACCAGATGAACAGAATTTTGATTGCGGCCATGAAACAGTGCATTTAGCCTTACATAGGCACACTGGCCGGACTACATTTAATTGTTATAACAGACCTACCCCAAACCAGGATCCATTTTTGGAATGGCAAGCAAATGAAGGGTCGGCAGAATTTTTTATGCCGTATCGCGTTTTCATTCCTATGCTTCGTGATGCAGTTGGATGGAAGCCCACGAACGTTGATATAAATTCGTTTATCAGGGCGGCTTGTAATACCTTTGTGGTTCCCGAAATGGCAGTACGATACCGATTAGAAAATTTAGCATATGAAATCTTACAATTTTATTCTGGCACTGAATTAGTGGACATAAATATTTTATCCAAAAAGCAACAAGAGCGTAACGGATTGCATCTGATGTCCCTAAACACTATTCCCGATGGAGCCGCATTTGACATTTATGAATATATAAACGAAAAAAGCCACTCCTGTTGGCACAGGAATGACTTTTGACATAATTTTCTTACCGGACTGCTCCGGAAGATATATTTTGCTTCGCAACCAAATTATATCATTTCTGCAGCGTCCTGGCAAGGGCGTATTTTTTATACCCAAAATTCCAGAAAGGATTAATATTATGGCGAGACGAACGAAATACCCAAAACTTCCGAATAAGTTTGGTACCATTCGATACCTTGGACAGAAGAGGCGCAATCCCTACGCCGTTCATCCTCCTACAACCGAATTTACAAAGAATGGGGTTCCTTTGCGGCCTCCTGCCCTATGCTATGTAGATGCCTGGATAAAAGGATTTACAGTCTTAGTCGCACTGAAAGGCGGTACATATTATCCCGGATATGAACGTACTTTGGAAATTGAAGAAACTGAGGATTTAAAAGGTCTCTCTCAGAAGATTCTGGCCGATTATAACCGATTTAAAAAAACTGATGAAATTGACAAAGGTAAGACTTTCGAGGAAGTATATAAAGATTGGTATGACTATAAATTCGTTCGTGACAAAAGCCGAACCTATTCCCCCCATACATTGAATGCAACGAGAGGAGCATTTAAACGTTGTAAGACTTTACATGATAAGGAATTCCGTCAAATTACCTATGATGACTTACAAAAGGTCATAGACGACAGTCCTCTTAAATATGCCAGTCTCGAACAAGTAATCAATCTCTTGCATCAGATGTATGCCTATGCAAAGATATATCATATAACGGATGAGGACTGTTCCCTATATCTTAAGATAAATAAGCCCGATGAAGAAGAGCATGGCGCTCCATTCACAAATGATGATCTGATAAAATTATGGAAAAACCAGGATGATGAGGATGTAGAATTCCTGCTGATAATGTGTTATTCCGGATTCAGAATTTCAGCCTATAAGAATATGGAAATTAACCTGGAAGAAAAGTACTTCCGTGGAGGAGTCAAAAATAAGTACAGCAAGAATCGCGTTGTCCCTATACACAAAGGCATTCTTCCTCTGGTCAAGCGTCGATTGGACCGGGATGGTTGCCTGCTCACCAGCGACCAGACCTTTCGCAAGCACTTGGATGAAAGGGACCTATTAACCCATCTTGGAATAACCCACCATACACCTCATGATTGCAGGCATACTTTTTCTAAACTTTGCGAGGACTTTAAAGTTAATGAGAATGACCGGAAGCGCATGTTAGGCCACTCCTTCGGTAACGATATAACCAATAAAACATACGGCCACCGCAGCTTATCAGATTTGCAAAAACAGATACAGAAAATTAAGATTCCGAAAATTTAATTTGTGACTAATTTGTGACTAACCGCCCCAAATTCTTCTAAATTCTTTCCGATTCTTTACAATTCTTTTGGAATGCCAAAAGAGCCGTATCACCTTGTATTTAAAGGAAAAATTCAGGCCCACCGCGCCATTGCGGTGAGCCTGAATAAAAAGGGGAGGATAAGTATTAATTACAAAGTAGTGTCTCCAAACCAACGTTTTTACGTTGTTTTTAAAAATTTTGTGACTAACTTGTGACTAACCGTTTACAATTATCTTGAATACATCTTTACAATCAACGACACTTTTTAACTATTATTAGTATCAGCTTTTTTCCGATTGCTGACATCTCCCCATTTATAATTGACCCAATTAAGAGTAGCAACAACCGCCCGTGCCACCTTCTCGTCGACTTCATCATGCTCACCTATTTCTTTCATACATATGTTGACAAACCTGTCCTCGTCTATTGGATATGTCATAAGATTTTCTCCTTTGTATTAAGGTGGATTCTCCTATAAAAATATTAAAGATTTGCGTATAGCTGTATCCATTACACCCCTTATAAACACCATAGCTGCGCCCTCCTTTATAAATATATTCTTGTCTTTAATTGGATAACGCAGCTCCTTGATTTTCCCTCCGCTTTGCTCGGAATTCCGAGCACTTATTTAATTTTATAGGCAGTCGGTCTCAAGAAGGTCATAAAATTTCACCTTCAAGCCTCTTGCCAGCAGTTCCAGGGTGTCCACTCGCGGCATGGCCCCTTTCCTTATTTCATGCACCGTAGACGGGGACAACCCTGTCATGATGCTGACCTGACGCTCTGTCAATCTTCTCTTTTGCATGAGTTCGTCAAGCAGTATCTTCATAAATACGAATATACCACTTTTTGTACATTATGAAGCTGGTAATATATACCAGTTGTGGAAAATAAAAGCAGTGATATAATAATCGGGAAGGAGCTGATACATATGAAGATAATACCAGAAATGCATTTTGGCTGTCTGACCACAAAATGGAGCTGGAAAAACCATACATGCAGAAAAGTATGGAAATGTACTTGTGAGTGTGGTGGATATTGTTATGTACGGGAGGATGCGCTTATTGATGGGGTTGTAAAAAATTGTGGAGCAGAATGTCATATGGATGTGAAACGCAAATGATACGTTGTCTATCAGAGCGAGAGTATTAAAGCACTGGAGCGGGTCCGGTTCACATCCGGTACCCGCTTACTACTCACTCTCCACGTTTCAGAAATTGAAAAATACGGCGTAATAGTCCAGGCCGCTTTTTGCATACATCTTCTTTTTCTACTTCTATATCTCTTTCTTCTTGAATCTGTTTCCAAATTCTCTCGAATTCGTCTGGTTGCGGCCCCGGAACGGGTAAGGGAACGGTCATGCGTTTGACTGCTTCAAACTCCCTTAACAGTTCCTCGTCTGATATATCGTCTGTTCCCCAAATCGGGAAGTCCATAGAACTATCCTGCTCTAAGTCTCTTTTATAATCACCCATGGTCACGCGCCTCCTTATAAGGCCATTGTACGCCTTTAAAAACAAGGTGGCGCTGGTAAATAATGGTATTGTATAACCTACCAATTAAACACATACCGACGATTTGCCATGTCGTATTCTTCTGCAATCCGGAGCACACCCCTGGCATCCGTAATCATACACTTGCCCTCGTTGCTGCCCTTGACCGGACAGAGAAAAAATGCCTCGCCGGCGGGGTCCACCTGGTAGCCGGTCAGCATGTAGCCCTCGCTGTCAAACAGATACCAGCCGCAGGTACCGTCCGTGGCCTCCCGGAGCCAGTACCAGCCATTGGCCGCATAGCTGCCGTCTGTAAACTGATACCACCAGCGCTGGCCGTCTGCGGCCGGCTGAAAGCCCTGGGTGTATGTCACTGGGACCGGGGTATAATCAATATCCCTCAGTTTAAGCACCTTCTGCCAGGGCGTGGCCGCTACTCTGGACTTGATAGTCCCGTAATTGATGCCCTTGGCCTCGATGCACCAGCCATCCCCGATATACACCCCGATGTGGCCTGGCTTCCAGAGCGCCCAACCGACCATGGACTCGTCCAAATGGTCAATGCCTACCCGCTCCACGGCTGTGTCATGGTAGTTGTAACTGCCGCGGATGCGCCCGGTGTACCAGCTGATGAGGCCGGAACAGTCCGTGCAGCGCTGGCCTATGTACTTGGCCGCCTTGGCTTTGTAGGTGGATGTGTATGTGCCTGGGTTCTCCCGGGCCAGGCGGTCCAGGCTGGCCTGCGTCAGTATCTCGCCCTTGGCGCCGTAGACATAAGGGGTGCCCAGTTTGTCCTTGCAGTGCTGAATTAATCCTGCTGCTGTTTTACTCATAGTGTTTTCCTCCAATCAAAAAAATAAGGCCCAGGGGCATCCCTGAGCCATGAAAAGTTAATGTCACAAGTTGCGATATCGCAACGCCCGCTTAACCCCGCGGCGGGAGATATACAGACCACTGCCTTTCAGGCCCCGGCCTTGGTATCCAGCTCTGGCAGGCCTGCTATGGATGTGGCCATAGACAGGATGCCGGCCAGTACGGATGCAGATGCCACCATGGTCCAGTTAACGTCACCCATAGCAGTTGCTGCTCCCACTGTCGCTACGAAGGTCTGAGCCATAGTTTTTATTGCTCTCCGGGCCGCCGCCTTGGCCCACTGTACGGTGTCAACATCTGCCTTAAATACACAATTCTTAAACATATCATATCCTCACTTTCCTATTTGATATACTGCGCCATTGTTAAAAAAACACCTGTTGCGAATGCCCCAGCTCCGGCTCCTACTACAGTATTAAAAATGGTACGTTTCATATTGCTCCACTGTTTCGCCGGTTCCTGCTCCAGCTTTTGCAGCCTTTCATTCTGGCTTGTCTGCTCATTAAGCATCCGCTCCATGTTGATAGCCAGCTTCTGTACAGACAGAACCAGGTCATTAATTGCCTTGCTCTGCTCCTCCTGTTCTTCCATCCGATGTTTAAGTGATTTTATCTGCTGGTCATGATTTTCAAGCTTTACAGCTACCTCTGTCTCCATCACATCTGCATCCTACCTTCCTTTATTTTGTATACTCCTCGCCAGTAATCTCTTTGTAGTCCGCCTCAGACAGCTTGCCGGCAGCCACCAGGGCCTTAAGCCGGTCAAGGTCCCATAATCTCGGGTAATACTTCTGCGCCAGTCCTTTTACATCCATGGTCTCACCTCCTATAAGTCTGTCCCGGTCATCACAGCCAGGAAATCAATGTCAGCCCTGTTATGCTCCACCGCGGCCTCTACACCCGGCTGAGATAGCGTTAGGAACGCCACACGGCCATATACAGACTCGGCTGTGACGGCACCGTACTGCTCCGGGGTAATGAGATAGTTGTCATCAATACTCTTTGGATTATCCAGCACCGTATAACCATCGTACACGGCCAGGGTGCTGCCATCCTCATTGACAGTCTTAATC
>CDYN01017375.1_pt1 | contig 15389 bp, 6 predicted proteins | sample 554911 | NCBI WGS metagenome assembly CDYN01 (sample SAMEA3182083, study PRJEB8094) | gut metagenome | biome: human; feature: gut; material: Stool; isolation source: human stools | place: Canada | collected 2012-12-04
ATCTGACTTGCTAAACGTATGATGATCAGGAAAAACGACCGGCAACACTTTATTTGAATACTTTTCTGCCTCACGAATAAATGGAGTGGGAACTGCAATACCTGATATCAACAATATATCATCTTCTTTTCCAATATTTTTATGGTTTAAGAAACGAGCTTCCGAGGGGAATACAGGTTTGACTTCTCCATAAACGATGCTGGTAAAAAAAAGTAACTGGTGAGCCCGCAACTTCATATTTTCTTCAATAATACGAAAATCGATCGGCTTCATATCTTCGTCGCATTTAGTAACAACCACGATATCTGTTCGGTTTATATTACTTATCGGTTCTCTCAGGTGTCCGGTAGGCATTAGTTTATCATTATAAAATAAACGATGGTAGTCACTCAACACGATCGAAAGGGAAGGGTGCACATATCTATGTTGATATGCATCATCTAACAGAATTACTTCAGGTCTGTCTTTTTCAGGGAGGGATAAAAGATTTTGAATCCCCCGGCGGCGATTAGCGTCGACAGCGACAAGTATATCCGGAAATTTATTTTTCATTTGAAAAGGTTCATCTCCGATCTCCAAACTGGAACTTTCAGAATCAGCAAGAATAAACCCCGATGTTTTTCTTTTGTACCCTCGGCTTAATACTGCAATGCGATATTTATCTTTCAGTAAACGTATGATATATTCTGTATGGGGAGTTTTACCCGTTCCTCCTACAGATAAATTTCCTATGCAGATCACAGGAATAGAATATTGTTCGGAATGTAAAATACCCCAATCAAAAAGTCGATTTCGCAACCATATCCCAATTCCATATAAAAAGGAAAGGGGAGCCAGGTAGGAATTAAGTTTTATTTTGTCATTTTTTTGCATGTAACTTCTTATCTGCTGACAAATATAGTTAACTTATCGGTGGCTGTCAGTTTTTTATTTGTTTATTTCAAAAAGAAGATACAATTTGAATCTCTTTGAAAGATAAGTTTGTGTTTATTCTGAAATATTTTCAGGGAGTTTGTGACTATACACATTTATTGTAGAATTAAGTCAATATCCGGATAAAATATCCGTCGTATCTTTGTTGTCTTCTTGATAATCTCTTGTAAATTATATACTTTTGCATTGTCCCAATTAACATGCTATGCCATGAATGTCAAAATAGAAGAAAGCTGGCGGAAACGCCTTCAGGAAGAATTTGATAAACCATACTTTGAGCAGTTGGTCACATTTGTCAAGAACGAATACAGAAGCGCCCATGTGCTTCCTCCCGGACACCAGATCTTCCATATTTTTAATGCCTGTCCATTCGAGAAAGTGAAGGTTGTTATACTTGGACAAGACCCTTATCCCAATCCGGGGCAATATTACGGAGTCTGCTTCTCCGTCCCGCAAGGAGTTCCCATTCCTGGATCACTGGCCAACATATTCAAAGAAATACACCAAGACTTAGGCAAACCGATCCCCACATCCGGCAATCTGGACCGTTGGGTAGAGCAAGGCGTGTTTTCTATGAACTCGGTCCTGACTGTACGGGCTCACGAAACCGGCTCACATCGGAATATGGGATGGGAAACTTTTACAGATGCAGTGATAAAGAAATTGAGCGATGGACGTGAGAATCTGGTATTCATGCTGTGGGGAAGTTATGCAAAAGAGAAGATCTCCCTTATCGACACCCATAAACACTTGGTGCTGACAACCGTGCATCCGTCTCCACGCTCTGCTGACCATGGTTTCTTCGGCTGTAAACACTTCAGCAAGGCGAATACTTTCCTCCAAAGCAAAGGTATTCAAAAGATTGACTGGTAAGAAGTACGAGTTCCGGACATCCGGGTATGGAGAGCGGTAACATCCGGGTGTAGAAAGGCAGAAGATGGGCATGTTTCCAAACTTTTCTGCTTGCTTTTCGTTCTTTTCCTACTTGTTTTAGTAAAAAAGTACCTTTATGTTGATGAAACTATCTCCACACAGATGTATATCGGCACGGTTCCCTGCGTTTTTGTAAGCACTACCGGCTACCCGTTTCAACGGCAGGTAGTGATACAAGTGTGATACAGGAATCCGGTATGTATCACTCCTTGCACACCATGTTTGTCAATGCTTGCAAAACAAAGTGTGATAGAGTGATAGAGAAACTGGATTATTGTGCAAGAGAGAACCGCAAACTGATACCGTAGTTTGAGTTTGAAGTCGGATAAGATGCACTCGATATCAACGGTTCATTGATCTGAATATCATAGAATGCACGGACCGTCAACGCACGGCTCAAACCGTAATCAGCCGAGAAGGAGATTGTCTTTGCGATGTTACCGCTAGTAGCCTGCGTCAGTTGCGTGTCGATTTTACGAATCAACGACTGCATCTTGTTGAACGAGAAATCAAGGCGAACGGTGAGGTCATTGCTGAAATCACGCGTTTTCTTCATCTTCAAAACCTTGTTGAACTCGGCATATTTGTAACCCAAACCGATCGTCACTTTCTTGGAAAGTGCTTCGACCAATTGGTAGGATGTCGTGTTCAGGCTTAAATTGCGGGTAGTCGAATAGTCCGCCCGAACCGTCACGTTATTCAACAGCGTCGCATCTGCACCCAACAAAGGACTAAACGCTTCGGTAAGGCTGACAGACGAAATCGAATAAGGAGACGAAGGTGTCGGGTTATCGTTCAGAATCGACTGGATATATCCCAGTCCGTCCTGCCCGGCATCCACCCAATTCAAGAAGGATGTGAAAGCACCTACCGAATAAGAACAACGGTACTGGTGACTCAACGTCAAGCTCTTGAAATATTTCTTGACAGCCGGAATCTTGATCAAGCCGTCGTAAGTAACGCGCCAGTTAGGCAACATGCTCTTCAACGAAGGGAAAGCCGTCAAGCCTACCTTCTTCGGGTCCTTACCGGTATAAGCGGCCAGAAATGCAGGAATCAGGACATCCGCCGAATTCCGGTTGACGCCGTTCACATTATCTGTTCCCGGATTATAAGGCATTCCTCCCAAGCCTTTATCATGGATAAAGCCCACATCCGGATATTTCAAGCCGGAATACTTGCTTTCGATACGTTGGGCAATGATCTCGCGGTTTGCCAACAACTTGTCAAAAGCTTTCGAAGAATAGTTATTCATAGCATTGCCACTGCCTCCGAATGCGCTTCCCAACGCGATTGTCGTCATGGTAAAGTTTCCCCCCATAATCTCCGGCATACCTTCATACATAAATTGTATTTCCGTATTACGCGTATCGTTGCGAAGAGCCGTCAAGTCGATCTTCAATCCAGTGATCGGTTCGAGGTTCGCCCGTATATTCAGATTTTTCGTACTGGTCATGACTGCGGCATTCACGTCTCTCTCGGTATCCGTAATCAGCCAGCCTTTTTCATATGCCTCGTCTATATAGCTACGACGCACGTCACCGAACGCAAAACCGATCCCCGGGGAAAGTCCGAATGAAGAACGTCCCTGGCCAAAGATATCACCGATCTCCGGACGGAAACCGGGCAGCATCATACCGGCAGAGTTCGTAAACTGAATATTGAAACGGCGCACCATCATCAAAAAGCGGGCACTGTGTTCAACCGCCTTGTAAAGAAAATCCTCAGTAGGGGCCGGTCCCGGTATGATCGTCAACTTCAAGCGCACCGTGTCTTGGTTCAAAATCTTAACTTGTGCGAAGTTGATCGGCTTGAACTTGACTTTGTAGACACGCCCGTCCGTTCTTCTGGCCGTGATTTGCACCTTTTTCGTAAACATTCCATGCTCGACAACCGTAGCGCTGTCCGGACTCAAGACAATTTCTTTTTCCAATTTCGGCTTTTTCTTCTTCTCCGTTTTTTTAGCCGTAGTCCGGGTATTGTTAAACTTCTGGTTGATCTTCTTCAAATATTTGTTTTTGTTGTAGAGAGATAACAGGTTCAAGTTCGCCTGCAAATCGAACTGACGCTGGTTCTTGATCGTATTACCCATCTCGATATCTTCGCTTACCGTCGCTCCACGATCCCAGTTGTAAGTAGCATTGTAGCTCAAAGAAGCATTGGTCCAATCCAGGACCGGGATCAGCTGCAACGGCAACTGCCAGGTCGCCATAAACTGCTGGTCATACTTCATCGGGGTTCCCAGGTCAGCGATGCTCTTCTTCACGGAATCTTTCCATAACTGGTAACCGTCCGGGTTCAGTTCCTTATTCACCTGCACATACGGTTCTTCGATACGGGCATTCGTACCGGAACTGAACGTTATGTTCAGGTTATTCGTAAAAGCCCAGTTCAAACTGAAAGCACGGTCCCAATAGAAGTTCTGGCTGAATGTCACTGGTATATCGTTGGGGACACCTGTTGCCGCTCCTGTCAGGTCGCGTAATTTTATTTCGTAATAATTACGCATCATGGCCGTCTGGAAGTTGATAGACGGGGCCACATTAAACGCCAGTTGTTTGGCATAGCGCGTATAGCCGTTGTTTTTCTTCAATAACTTATCAAATGGCTTGATCGGCTTGACATAAGGCACATAGCTATAGGCGAAATTGGCACGGTAATCCTTTGTCGTTTCATATTCAGTCTCCGGGTTTTTCTTATCATTAATGCTGTACGAATACCCGAGCGTGAAGTTTGCCGGATCGTAAGGCATCGGGTTCTTACTCTTGATATTCACACGCACGTTATTGAATGAAACACTCTTGATAACCGTCCTATCTTGAGAATAATCACGGATCGAATCCTTCTCAGCCTTTGTTTCTGCCTTATCGATAGCATCCTTCAGTTTGACATCCTGATCCAGCGGATTGTATTTCGGATCATATGTTTCCTTCGAATAAGCATAATAGAACGGGATACTGACTTGCGCCTTTTCCGGGAACAGCTTACCCAATTCGATAGAGGTCGCCACGTTATACTGTTTGAAGTCCTCCATCCGGCGTTCATTCAAAGACTGGTCAAGAGCACCAAAGCCGGCCGTTTCGATACGTCCGCCCACATTCACCGTTCCCAAGTCGGAAAGCGCAACATTCAAATTCGCATTAGCAGCCCATCCACCTTCTTCATTGAAGTCGGTCAGGCGCAATTCGTTCACCCAAACTTCCCCGCTCTTCAACTTATTACGCACGTTACGCACACCGATCATGACTGTCTTCACTTCGGAAAGACTCGGATTGCCTTTGACACGGATCGTATTACCATCGTTGTCCGGATCCCTACCAGAATAGACAGTCTGGAAAGACACTCCATTCGTACCGGACCGTTTTTCCCGGTTACGCTCCAGTTTTAGGTCCGTCAAAATCTCCAAACGGAAATTCAGCATGTTTTCTGCCGGCCAAACGATTTTCTGGTGTTCCGAATTGTTATAGTTATACTCCCCGTGCGGAGTCAATTTCAACGGTACTTCATATTCGTAATAGTTATTCTTATAGTCCGATCCCAGGCGGATAAAAACAGCGAGATCGCCATCTGCAAGATCGTTTACATCCAATTTCGGAGCCTCGGCATGTGTAAACAGTTGCAAGCGCTTATACTGCCGCAAATCATAATTCGTATTCTTATACACGGCACGTGCATCTTGAGCGGCAAGGTCCGTTATCTTTAAAGAAAGCGCCTGTTCGTTCTCCTGACGGATCTGAGGCTGGCTTGGATCCAGTACACGGCTGACGCCCGGGGGCAATGTATAGCTGACCGGATCCCTGTCACTGTTTTCCTCGATATTGACAGTCGAGACTTCCAATTTACCCTTCACTGCGGGCGGCATCTTCGGATCGGACAAATCCTGCTCGTAGGATCGCCATTCTCCGCGTACCAATTGCAGAGTACCGAAGCGCAACACGACCGATTCCTTAAATCCTGTCATATACATACGCATGAAACGAATCGTCTTGAAATCATTGATTGCCCCCACACGACGCAGGTATTGTTTTACCGGAATCTTAAATTGATACCAGGTAACGGATTCTGTCGTACCATCCGCCAATCTTACTGATGAAGTACGTTTATCCGCAATGAAGTTTTCACCGACAACCGTATCCTGCGGAGTTATCCTGACTTTGTATTCGAAATATTTTTCATTTTTATTCAGAGTATTGTCCTGATTGATGTCTTCTACATCAGGCACGGTCTTGGAAGAAGTGCTGTAGCGCTCGCCCGAATCGTTGATATCTTTCGAGTTTCCTTCCGCTCCATTATAGCGTTTGTAACGTGTTAAGATATCCACCTCCTGAGAATCATAGTCCGAACCACGAAAATAGTGGAACTTGTCACCGGCCGGATCAAAGAAAGGGGACAGCTGTAACGGATCGTTCTCCATCTCGGTTAGGGTTACCGCATTCAATTTCTGGCGTAATTTATTCAGATAATCCTGGTAAGCCGGATATTCCTTTTCTTCATCCGAGGATAAACCGTTCAGGCCGACATCCTGCAACAGACGTGCACCTGCCGTATTGTCGAAGGCATAAACTGTACTCTGCTGTTTTGGAACCTTACCCCAAACAGTATAATCGACCTTAGACGTATCGCCATCGATTGGCAATCCGTTTTCGAAGAACTTCTTTTCATCCTTCAATATGTCTTCCGATATCTCACCCAAATTAAAATACAGATCCCCCCCTGTTGTCTGACGATCATAAATGAACGGATCGAGCATCCAAAATTCGATATATTCGACATTCGCCGTCTCAAAGTCACTCTGGTCTATCTTTCGCATCATTCCACCGAAACGCTTTTCCGGGTTTTGCAATGTTCCGTCAGGATTAATATTATCGGCATCCAAGTTATACGGTCCGCGTTCCTGCGGATAGTAAGCCATGTTCAGAACTGTCAACGTATTACTTTCACTCATGCTTTGCTGCCGTTGCGGGAACAACTCTCTCGTCTCGATAGCACGGACATAATGGTTGGACAAATCTTTTGTCGTAATATATTTCGGACGCAAAGAAGAATTTTTACGCGTGAACAATCCGTCGATCGTGTACCAAGCGAGCAAAGCACGACTTTTCCCGTAATCGATATTATTGGTCAGCCCGGCTTCCGGGAACAATTGGGGCGTACCATCGTCATAAGGCACACTGGACAACTGCCAGGGATAAGGGTCGGAGAGGTCGAAATTGCTCTGTGTCGACTCGAAGTCATCCAGATACGAATATCCACCCGTGTTCTTGTTTTCGTAATGCCCGGCAATCAAATGAGCGAACTCCGCATTGAAAGATATCTGGCTGGGTTTGCTTAGGTTCAGCAACGGTAGCTTGTCGAACATATTGGTAAGCCACTGACTCTCGCCCTTATAAGCCATATTGACACCCCAGAGCGTATTCTTTATCGCTTCGTCGCCCATCGTCGTCTTGGTGGTCAACGGCATTTCGGACATGTGCATGATGGTAGCGCCTACCATCAGATTCGGGTTGAACTGATAGTTCAAGTCCAATCCCATCATGGTCTTACGCTGCATGTTATAGGCTGTCTGGTTTTCCAGCGAGACGCTGACCGGCGTACCTGCGGAAATAATACTTTCGTTCAGGATCGTCACCACGCCGGAAGTATAGTCGACGGTATAATCCACATTCTCGGTTAATATCGCCCCACCAGCCGTTACTTTCACTGAACCTCGCGCTACGTTGGAAGCTCCCAACTGTATCTCGGCACCCGAAGAGGCTTTGTATTCCCCTTCCAGTTTGAACTTGTTCTTTTCAGCAATCTGCCGGGCGACGGTCAATGTCGAGTCGTAGAGTTCCTGGAACACATATTTGTCAGCAATCGCATCATTGTTAATCTTTTTACGCAGATAGGAGCCGAATGGTTCCACACTTGGAAAAATAATTTTCCCATTATCGGCAAGGACGGTCACACCTTCAATAAAGTCGTATATACCATCCGGATGCGGCTGATTGTTGGAATCATAGCTATCCAGGTTCAGCACTCGTAACAAGATTTGGTTGGCAATCGCCCCTTCCGGCAAATAGTTGACATACGTACCGGTTGTATCGCTTTGATACATAATATTCAACTTGAACTTCTCCTTTTGGACAGAGTAAGCCCCTAATGAATAGATGTTTTTCATCATCAGGTCCCAAAAAGGCATATCAGGCGACATGGTAATTCCTTTCAACAACTTCACATACAGGCAAGAGGCAGCCGATGAAGGGTTGTCAGTCGAGAACTCGCCAACCTGATAAGTCTTTCCATCCGAATAAGTATAATTGTAAGCGACAGCCAATACCTCATCTGCCTGCAACTGTGTTTTCAGCGAGATATACCCCAACTTCGTATTGACCGTATATTCGGACGCATCCAGCAAACGAGCGCTTTCCACTTCTTCATACTCCGTACCGTTAACAAAAGTTCCTCCCAACGCCTGATTTACCGTGCTGATATCACGAGCACCGGTAAATTGTTGGTTAAGGGTATTATATAATGTATTCGTATTATTATAGGGGATAGACAGCGCCCCCGAAGGAGAAACGACCGCCGTATTCGAAATATTATCATGCTCGGCCAGATCGGCAAAAGCGACCACGTTACGCGCCTGGTCATAAGTAGCCCGTTTGTTTGTCACCCAAACTTCCACCTTGCTGATCGTGACGGGAGAGGAAATCGTATTCAGGTTCTTCACCGCCTCATCATAGCGGTCGCGAAAATAGTGTGACAGGAAAAAGTGACGATTCTCGTCATACTGGTCAATCGTCAATTCGAAAGGTTTTGTCTGCACGCCCCCTTTAGAACTGACCGTTTTCGATTCCGACTCCTGCTGTGCAAACAACGCATTGACTCGCAGCTTCCCGAACTGGAGATCCGCTTTCATACCGAACAGGGCTGCTCCTCCGTTGATTAGGGAGTTACTGGTTGTCATACTTACATTTCCGGCTTCCAGCGACTTGATAATTTCATCTTCCTCCCCGGTATAAGCTAATTTCAGTTTTTTGGAGTCGAAATCAAAAGAAGTTTCGGTATTATAGTTCATATCGAAATTCACTTTGCTACCAACCGATGCCTGTACATTCAATTGAACATTCTCATCGAAATTAAAGAAGGTACGGTTACGAGCACGTTCCGGCAAAGAGGGATTTTTGGTTTTATTCTGCTTCAAGCCTAACTCCACTTCGGCCGAACCTTGCGTTTTCACCCGGACACCGCCCGGCCCAAAGATACGTTCCGCCGCACCGATATTGAACTGCATATCAGCTAAGTTGAACTGCTTATTAGCCGCCTTTTGAAATTCTTCCTCGTTTTTCTGGCGATAGTAGGATTGAACGGATTTTTGGAAACTATAATCCTGGTATTCCTCAGGGGTCAACGAAATAGGAGTAGTCAGATCGGCATCACCTAACTTGGTACGGACTACATATGTCCCGGTTCTGATATCATATTCGACCACTGATTTCACGTTATCTGGCGTCTTCAAGTCAGCAGGTGACTGCTTGGTAAGATCCTGATATTCTTCAGGGACCGTCTTAGCTACCGGAAAGCGGGTGCGCACCTTCGGCACCGTATCATCCGGAACGACCAGCTGTTCAGTATCCGGCAACGACATCTCATAGGCCAGAAAATCCGTATTCATAGAATACAGACCTGCACCAAACAGTAGAATTGTTATCCAGAGTATAAATTTCAGTGTCCTTCTCATGTTAATTGACAATTGACAACAGACAATGACAACCGACAATTCCAAATTCTCCTAAATTGCCAATTGCCAATTATCCATTGCTTAAAGCATTCTTAGGGCTGTTTTAATGACCTGCTCGACAGCCAGTGCAGGCGAACCTTTCAATATCGAGTTAACCGCCTTTTGCGAAGCGGCCTTCTGGAATCCAAGCATAACCAATGCCGCCACTGCTTCTTCTGTGACAGCACCACTGGCAGCGACAGAAGAGGAGCCACCTGTCACTGTCATTCCCTCTATCGGCTTTACCTTGTTTTTGAGATCAACTAGAATACGTTGAGCTGTTTTCAATCCGATTCCTTTGACTGACGTCAGAGCTGTTTCGTTCTTATCAGCAATCACCCGGATCAATTCGGATGGTGACAGGGAAGAAAGGATCATCCGGGCAGTATTGGGACCGACTCCCGACACGGAAGTCAACATCAGAAACAGTTCGCGCTCATCTTTTCCTGCAAAGCCAAAAAGCAAATGGGCATCCTCACGTATCACTTCGTACACGTAAATCTTCCCGGTCGGTTTCCCATTATAAAAAGTATATGTATTCAAGGAGATATTCAGTTCATAACCGATTCCGGCACATTCCAAGATCATCCTGGCCGGTGTCAGTTCTACTATCTCTCCCTTGATATATTCTATCATGTATCTTACGTCTTTATGATTCGCACCTATTATAACGCAAAATTAGACAAAAGCGTATATCCGAACTATCTTTTTTGGTATTATTGTTTCCAAAACCCCGGCAACAAGATTGTCAGCACCGTAAAGATCTCCAAACGTCCGACCATCATCAGAAAAGACAAGAACCATTTCGATACCACCGGAACATCAGCATAGTTTCCGACCGGTCCCAGACTACCAAGTCCCGGTCCAACGTTACTGATCGAAGAGATAGTAGCCCCGATCGTCTCCTCAAATCCTACCCCATCGATCATCAGCACCATACAGCTGACAAATATTAAAGCAATATAGGCAAAAGCGAACGCCAATACCCGGTGGACGATATCACCAGAAACAGCATGCCCGTTCATTCGTACCGGAATAATGGCATGTGGATGCGTCTGCTTCTTAAACTCATTAAAGAGGTTCTTGGTCAAAATCACAAAACGGCCCATTTTCAAACCTCCACAAGTAGAGCCAGCACAACCACATACCACCATCAGAACTAGCGCTAACAGCCAGAAAAACGGTCCCCACGGAATATAATCGACCGTTGCAAACCCACATGTAGACACCAATGTCACGACCTGGAATACCGTTTGCCTAAAAGCTGTACCAAAATCGTCCACAAATCCTTTATACATGATCCAGACTGTCGATATTGCCGTAATAATCAGTACGAACCAGAAAAACCAGCGTGTTTCTTCATCCGCAAATAACTTCTTGGGCCTACCGTTAAAAAAGAAATATATCAAAGTAATATTGGTCGCACCGATAAACATAAAAATCGTAATTATATATTCGATATAGGCAGAGTCCCAGTAAGCGATACTGGCATTTTTCGTGGAATAGCCACCTGTAGAAATACAAGTGAGCGCATGATTGACAGCGTCATACAAGTCCATTGGACCCGCCCATAAAAGACCAATAAGGATAATGGTCAGGAACAAATAAACTCCCCACAGGCGCTTGGCCACCTGGGTAACACGCGGACGGAAACGTTCGTGCGTGATACCCGGAGTCTCGGCATTGAACATCTGGGTAGCCCCACCTCCGATAATAGGCATCAGCGCTACGGTAAACACGATCATTCCAATACCGCCCTGCCATTGCGTAAGGCTCCGCCAAAACAATATCCCGTGCGGAAGAGCTTCGATATCGGTCAATATGGTAGAGCCTGTCGTCGTAAAACCAGACATCGTTTCGAAATAAGCATCCGTCACATTATCTATATAGCCACCTAAATAGAATGGTAACATTCCCAAAAGGGAGAAAAGAGCCCAAGTTAATGTAACAGTCAGCATCCCTTCCCTGCGCCCGGCCGTATGTTCATTGGCTCGTAGTCCGATCAGCATAAAAAGGACTCCCGTTCCGAACATGATACCACTCGACTGAAGAAGCGGATAGAAGTCATTTCCTTCATATAAGAAAGCGACTGCCGTTGCAGCCAGCATAAACAACGTCTCAAGGATGAACATCATCCCTAACATCTTAATTATAAAACGAATGTTCAGCATAATATGCTATTAACAATTGACACATTGAACAGAGAAAAGAGACAACCCAGAGTTGTCCATTGACAATTAATTAAAGTAGTCCTCCAATTTACGCATAGCCGTATCCAAACAGAACACCACAACGTGGTCATAAGCTTGGATATGTGTATCACCCTTGATCATCATAGGCTCACCGTCACGAATCAATCCGCCCAACGTCAAATCTTTCGGAAGATTCAGATCTTTTACCTGCTTACGGGTAATTTTCGAATCGGGACGGGCAACAAGTTCCGCCACATCTGCATTGGCAAAAGTTAAACACTTCACGTTCGACACGTCTGCATCCAACAGGAATTGGTAGATATGGCTGGCAGCAATCAGTTTCTTATTGATAACCGAGCCGATATCCATGCTCTCCGCTAAAGGTATGTAGTCGATATTTTCGATCTTAGCGATAGTCTTGAATACTCCGGCGCGTTTAGCAGCCAGACAAGCCAAGATGTTCGTACTCGAATTATCCGTCAATGCGATAAATGCCTGTGCATCTTTGATCCCTTCCTGCATCAACAGATCGGTATCGCGTCCGTCTCCATTGATGATCAAGACATTTCCAGGGACAACCTCAGCTATACGGTGACTCTTTTCTTTGTTAGTCTCGATTACTTTTACACGGATATTGTTCGGAAGGTACTGGCAGGTACGGATCGCAATACGGCTCCCACCCATAATAATGACTTTCTTTACTTCGGGGTCTCGCTTGCCCGCATGCAACCGGACGTCTTCGATATGGCTTTTAGTCGTTGTAAAAAAAACGATATCTCCCGATTCTATACGATCCGTACCACGGGGAATAATGGTCTCGTTCTGCCGTTTGATGGCAACGATATGATAGAGTTTCTGTTCGTTCAGTAATTCGGACAGATGTTTGTTCACAAGTCGGGAATTATCGCGCACCTTTACACCGATCAGAATCAGAGCGCCTCCGAACAACTCCCAGTATTGCCGAGTCCACGGGCGTCTGACAGCCGTGACAATTTCTTTGGCTGCCAGCATTTCCGGGTAAATCATGGAATCGATCCCCATTTTTTCAAACAGTTCCTTGTTTTTAGGGAGCAAATATTCGTAATTGTTGATACGCGCCAACGTCTTATGTGCTCCTAATTTAGAAGCCAGAATGCTGGCTGCCACATTGGTCGTTTCTTCCGGCGTGACACTGACAAACAGGTCGGCCTTTCTGATACCGGCTTCTTCCAGGTCCCGAATGGATGTCGGATTACCCACCATAGGAAGGATCTCCATGCTTGAATTCGTGAAATTCAAACGTTCCTCATTCGGATCCATCAGGATAATATCCTGCTTCTCCTGTGATAACATTTTTGCCAGGTGGGTTCCTACTTCACCGGCTCCGGCTATAATAATTTTCATTTTATATAATAGATTAATTATAAGGATATATTATCCTCTGATAACCATCTTTTTTATTTCTCCTGCAATACTTTTGGCATCCATACCACACAGCTTATACAGTTCGGGAATCGATCCATGTTCGACAAACTCATCCGGCACACCAATCCGTTTTACCTGAGGAGCATATCCGTTATCAGCCATAAATTCCAAAACAGCACTGCCCAGTCCACCTTTGATTACGCCGTTTTCAACAGTGATGACACGACTGAACCTCTTACCGACTTCATGCAGCAGTTCTTCATCCATCGGTTTTAAAAAAATCATATCATAATGGGCAATCGATATACCATCACTTTCAACCTCCTTTATGGCCTTTATTACTTCGTTGCCAATAGGTCCAAGTGACAAGATCGCAATATCATCCCCATCACGAAGTTTCTTGCCTTTCCCGATCGGAAGGATATGCATCTCATTCCTCCAATCTGCCATCTCTCCCTTACCGCGTGGATAACGGATCACAAAAGGGCCGTTACATTCCTTATACCCGGTATACATCAAATTCCTTAAATCCAGTTCGTTCAAAGGAGATGAAATAACCAAGTTCGGGACTGGACGCAGATAAGCGAGGTCGAACACCCCGTGATGGGTCGCCCCGTCTTCGCCTACTAGACCGGCACGGTCCAGACAGATTACCATATGAAGATTCTGAAGTGCAACATCGTGTATCACCATATCGTATGCCCGCTGCATGAAAGAAGAGTAGACATTGCAGAATGGGATCATTCCCTCTTTGGCAAGTCCGGCAGAGAAAGTTACCGAATGCCCTTCGGCAATCCCGACATCAAACGCCCGTTTCGGAAACGCTTTCATCATATAAGTCATAGAACAACCTGTCGGCATAGCAGGAGTGACTCCCACGATCCGTTCGTCCTGTTCGGCCAGCTCGACAAGGGTATGTCCGAAAACATCCTGATAAAGTTGGGGTTCGTTCAACTTATGGACAATGATCCGTTCTCCTGTTTCTTTATTGAACAGCCCTGGTGCATGCCATTCCGTTGCCGACTTTTCAGCAGGCTTGAATCCTTTGCCTTTTTTAGTTTTGATATGTAATAGTTTCGGACCTTCCATATCCTTTATATCATTCAGAACCTTGATCATATAACCGACATCATGCCCGTCGATCGGACCAAAGTAACGGATGCTGAATCCCTCAAACAGATTATGTTGTTGAGTAAGCAATGCTTTCAGACTATTGTTAAAACGAAGGATATTTCCCCGACGGTCATTATTGATCAGTTTCATCTTCCGCAATCCGCGGTACACATCATAACGCATTTTATTATATGCCTGACTGGTTGTGATATCCACCAAATACTGACTCAACCCACCGACCGCATGATCTATTGCCATATCATTATCATTGAGAATGATAAGTAGGTTGTTTGGATTAGCCGACGCATTATTCAGACCTTCGAACGCCAACCCACCCGTCATGGCTCCATCACCGATCACAGCTATTACATGCCTGTCTTTTTCCCCTTTCAACGCAGAAGCGACCGACATACCCATAGCCGCCGAAATGGAATTTGAAGCATGTCCGGCAACAAATGCGTCATAAGGGCTTTCCAGAGGATTAGGAAATCCACTGATTCCTTTAAATTTTCGGAGCGTATGAAAAGCCTCTCGACGTCCAGTCAGTATTTTATGACCATACGCCTGATGCCCCACATCCCATACAATACGATCATAGGGAGTATTAAAAACATAGTGTAGTGCAACCGTCAGCTCTACCGTACCGAGACTTGCCCCAAGATGTCCCGGATTCTCCGATAGTACATCTATTATATATTGACGCAACTCTGCACATACCTCTCCCAATTTATCGGGGGACAACTTGCGCAAATCCTCCGGGTAATCAATGGAATTTAATATGTGTTCATCCTTGCATTCTGTCATAATCGCTATAATTTTGTGGCAAATGTAAAGAATTAACGGGAGATAAAATAGTTTTAGTATGTCATTCTTTAGCAGTATGACACAATTAAACCGCTTCTTCTCCTTTCCCTATAATCAAATTTAATCCTGTTTTGCATTTTCGTATGTAACACAAACAAACTCATTTGCCATAAAAACAAAAAAGCAGTCACAAATAATTGTAACTGCTTGATTTTCAGTGGTGCCACCAGGAATCGAACCTTTTGCTT
>CDYN01020627.1_pt1 | contig 15214 bp, 10 predicted proteins | sample 554911 | NCBI WGS metagenome assembly CDYN01 (sample SAMEA3182083, study PRJEB8094) | gut metagenome | biome: human; feature: gut; material: Stool; isolation source: human stools | place: Canada | collected 2012-12-04
TCTTTAAGCTCTGCACGTAAACGCTCATTCTCAAGACGTAAGGCAGTAATTGAGGAGGATTCATCCGAGGACTTGGGAGACTTGTTCTTTTTCATATAAGCGGATATTTCAGGATTAGAATCCTCAAAGATACGAACCCAACGCCAAAATGTAATGCGGGCAATCCCTTTTTCTTGGGCAAAACGAGAAACTGAGAAATTCGAACGATAGAAATCGCCAAGAAGTTCAAGCTGATAAGGACTAAAGGTCATGTCACTCTTTTTCATCTTTTATTCATTTTAGTTGATACTTATAGTAGTCAACCAAATCCAGGGTAAGACAACTACTGTTGATTTGATTGACTTAACCGCATGTTCCAATCACATTGAACGCATCAGCTACTTCAATAGTACTGCTCTCTCTGAAAACATTAAATCATATATCAGTCAATAATACATAAATTATCAGTCCTTAATACTTGATTTCTCAATTATTAATATCTGAGAAATCAAACGTTAACAGTTGAGATATCAGATATTAACATCCTGTAAATCAAAGAATAACACAGTAAAAACGGTATTTATCAGGACGATGCAGAGTGAGAGCAAGTCCTTGCTCTCACTCTGCTACCACTGGATCTCTAACAGCTAAAACATCGATGAATAAAGGGATACAGACGAACTGTTAGAGCATGAGAGCAAAAGCACTATCTTTTTCACTGGGGGAGAGTAAGCAAAAGAAACGCACGATACCGGCTTTGAGGCGTCACCGGTACTAACGGCAAATATCCGGCACACACCCGATTATTCTCTACGGACAAAGGGAACGAAGCCGACATCTGCCGATGTTCCTCCAAAGCCTGACCGGCTAAAGGATAATAATCAATCCGAAAAGCTCCTTCCGCATCCGCAGCCAAATAACGATCCGTCAAGAGCCATGCCACCACCCCCATATTCATTCGCAGATTAATTTCGACACAAGGATGAATCCGGTAAACAGGCGCTTCATCCGGAAAATGACAAATCATCATATCCACTCCCAAGTATCCATGATAAAAGCCACCGAACAAAGCTGACAATTCTTCTTCCAAACGAGTCCGCAGCCTGATAAATTCTTCTTGTGGCACATAAGCCGATAGTTTCTGCAGAATCTTCTCGTCAGACAGCAAGTCATTCCCTGCATACATCCCACTCCCACCCGTGTGGAAGACCGAATATCCGGCAAAAACAACCCTTCCTCTCCCGTCAGCATAAAACTCCATAGCGAAATCTTCCACCTTATTATATATAGGTTCGCCTACCACCCCACCCTGAGAAGCAGCGACACGGGCACACCAACCGGAAATAAAAGTAGTAAATATGCCTTTACACCAATTCAATCCTTTCCCGCTTCCGGAAAGCGGAGCTTTTAACAAGCACGCTTCCCGCCCTTCGACGAACGCACTGCACTCCGCCAAAGTACTCAAATAAAAAGATTCTCCACAGAAGTATTCATTCAACCGCAACCCAGGCAACAACTTTACCGCCTGCAGACGATGCGAATGCTCTCTCAGAATATTCATATAATCCGCAGAAGGCAGCTCCGTCTGATCTGCCCCCAATGTCATCAAACGCTTCCGCAAAGCAGGGTCCCACCCCCACGGAGAGAACTTCCGGTCTTTACCGTCAGCCACTTCCGGTTCCGTCAACAAGGCCACATCCATGCCCAAAAGTTCACTCTTTGTTTTCAGGAAGTCCGCATTATAAGCAGACGGTGCAAGCACCGCACTTCCCGCTTCGGCATACCACATAGGAAGCAACGCCAGGTCACTCGCCATCTGTCGGGCGGAAGCCGGCGCCATATAGTTCGTCTCACCGCTTGCCAACGCCATATCATGCTCCGGATTGAATATATAAACAGGTCTTTTCGTCATGTCAAAGATGGATTCAACACATTATTCTGCAAATATATACAGGAAATAATCAGGAACTTACACAATAAAGAGAAACTTATAAATTAAAGCACATTTTTGCTATCTCTACTTTGCAAATCCTAAAAAAAGCACTATATTTGCCAGCCGAAAAACAAAGAAACGAAATGGAATCATTCTATCGCACACACGCCTACCTCGTTGAGCACACCAATGCCCCCGTTCGCCGCGATCTTATGGACGAGATCGACTGGAGTGACCGTCTGATTGGTATCAAAGGGACACGTGGCGTAGGAAAAACCACTTTCCTCCTGCAGTACGCCAAAGAGAAATTCGGCACCGACCGTTCCTGTCTGTTCATCAATATGAACAACTTTTATTTCTCCGGTCACAGCCTTGTTGACTTCGCCAACGAGTTTCAGAAACGTGGCGGAAAAGTACTGCTGATCGACCAGGTGTTCAAACATCCCGAATGGAGCAAAGAGCTACGAATGTGCTATGACCGTTTCCCCAGCCTGAAGATTGTCTTCACCGGTTCTTCCGTCATGCGACTCAAAGAGGAAAACCTCGAATTGCGTGACATTGCGAAAAGTTATAACCTGCGCGGATTCTCTTTCCGTGAATTTCTGAACCTGCAGACAGGAATGAAATTCCGGGCATACAGCCTCGAAGAAATCCTCAGTACACATGAACAGATAGCCAAAGGAGTACTTTCCAAAGTACGACCGCTGGATTATTTTCAGGATTACCTGCATCATGGTTTCTACCCTTTCTTCCTTGAAAAACGTAATTTCTCGGAGAATCTGCTGAAAACAATGAACATGATGGTAGAAGTGGATATCTTGCTGATCAAACAAATTGAGCTGAAATATCTTTCAAAGATAAAAAAATTACTATATTTGTTGGCTGTGGACGGACCGAAAGCTCCGAACGTGAGCCAACTGGCAAGTGACGTACAGACATCCCGCGCTACGGTAATGAACTATATCAAGTATCTGGCAGACGCGCGTCTGATTAATCTGGTTTACCCGAAAGGAGAAGAATTCCCAAAGAAACCGTCAAAGATTATGATGCACAACTCTAACCTGATGTACTCCATTTATCCGGTGAAAGTGGAAGAACAGGATGTACTCGACACGTTCTTCGTTAACACTTTATGGAAAGACCATAAGGTACATAAAGGAGATAAAAACGTCTCTTTCATGGTAGACGAAGTGATGCCGTTCAAAATTTGTGCGGAAGGTACAAAAATAAAGAATAACCCGGACGTGACGTATGCGTTGCAAAAGGCTGAGATAGGCCGCGGCAACCAAATACCTCTTTGGATGTTCGGATTCTTATACTAAAAAGATTTATTTACTTAAATATTTAATTTAGTTATGACTAAACAGAAGAAATTCATCACATGTGATGGTAACCAAGCTGCAGCACATATCTCGTATATGTTCTCTGAAGTAGCAGCTATCTACCCCATCACTCCTTCTTCGACTATGGCTGAGTACGTAGACGAATGGGCTGCCGCAGGACGTAAGAACATCTTCGGCGAAACAGTATTGGTACAGGAAATGCAATCTGAAGGTGGTGCTGCCGGTGCAGTTCACGGTTCTCTTCAGGCTGGTGCATTGACTACTACTTACACTGCTTCTCAGGGTCTTCTTTTGATGATCCCTAACATGTACAAGATTGCCGGTGAATTCTTGCCTTGTGTATTCCACGTTTCTGCTCGTACACTGGCTTCTCACGCATTGTGTATCTTCGGTGACCATCAGGACGTAATGTCAGCTCGTCAAACCGGCTTCGCTATGTTGGCAGAAGGTTCTGTACAGGAAGTTATGGATTTGGCAGGTGTTGCTCATCTGGCTACTATCAAATCACGCGTTCCGTTCATGAACTTCTTCGATGGTTTCCGTACTTCTCACGAAATCCAGAAGATCGAAATGTTGGAAAACGACGACCTCGCTCCGCTGATCGACCAGGAAGCTTTGGCTGAATTCCGTGCCCGTGCACTGAATCCGATGAAGCCGGTTGCCCGTGGTATGGCTGAAAACCCCGACCACTTCTTCCAACATCGTGAATCATGCAATAACTACTATGAAGCAGTTCCTGCTATCGTAGAAGAATACATGAACGAAATTTCCAAGATCACAGGCCGCAAATACGGTTTGTTCGATTACTACGGTGCAGAAGATGCAGAACGCGTAATTATCGCAATGGGTTCTGTAACTGAAGCTGCCCGCGAAGCTATCGACCACTTGGTAGCAAACGGCGAAAAAGTAGGTATGGTTGCCGTACACTTGTATCGTCCGTTCTCTGCTAAACACTTCCTGGCTGCTGTACCCAAGACTGCAAAGAGCATCGCAGTGCTTGACCGTACAAAAGAACCGGGTGCTAACGGCGAACCTCTTTACCTTGACGTTAAAGACTGCTTCTATGGCGCAGAAAATGCTCCTGTTATCGTTGGCGGTCGCTACGGTCTGGGTTCAAAAGATACCACTCCGGCACAGATCATCTCTGTATTCGAAAACTTGGCTATGCCAATGCCGAAGAACCACTTCACTATCGGTATCGTAGACGACGTTACGTTCACTTCTCTTCCTCAGAAAGAAGAAATCGCTCTGGGCGGTGAAGGTATGTTCGAAGCTAAATTCTACGGTCTGGGTGCTGACGGTACAGTAGGTGCCAACAAGAACTCTGTTAAGATTATCGGTGACAACACCGACAAACACTGTCAGGCTTACTTCTCTTACGACTCCAAGAAGTCGGGTGGTTTCACTTGTTCTCACCTGCGTTTCGGTGATACTCCGATCCGTTCTACTTACTTGGTAAATACTCCGAACTTCGTTGCTTGTCACGTTCAGGCTTACCTGCACATGTACGATGTAACACGTGGTTTGCGTAAGAACGGTTCTTTCTTGCTGAACACCATCTGGGAAGGCGAAGAACTGGCTAAGAACCTGCCTAACAAGGTGAAGAAATACTTTGCACAGAACAACATCTCTGTATACTATATCAACGCAACTCAGATTGCAATGGAAATTGGTCTGGGCAACCGTACCAATACAATCCTTCAGTCTGCATTCTTCCGTATCACAGGCGTTATTCCTGTAGATCAAGCTGTTGAACAGATGAAGAAATTCATCGTTAAGTCTTACGGCAAGAAGGGTGAAGACGTTGTTAACAAGAACTACGCTGCTGTAGACCGCGGTGGTGAATACAAGACTCTGACTGTCGATCCTGCTTGGGCTAACCTGCCGGATGATGCAAAAGCAGAAAACAATGATCCTGCTTTCATCAACGAAGTAGTTCGTCCGATCAATGCACAGGACGGTGACTTGCTGCCGGTATCTGCATTCAAGGGTATCGAAGACGGTACTTGGTATCAAGGTACTTCCAAATACGAAAAACGTGGTGTAGCTGCATTCGTTCCCGAATGGAATGCTGAAAACTGTATTCAGTGTAACAAGTGTGCTTACGTTTGTCCTCACGCTTCTATCCGTCCGTTCGTACTCGATGCTGAAGAGCAGAAGGGTGCTAAGTTCGAGCAACTGAAAGCTGTAGGTAAAGCATTCGATGGTATGACATTCCGTATTCAGGTAGACGTTCTCGACTGTCTGGGTTGCGGTAACTGTGCCGACATCTGTCCGGGTAATCCGAAGAAGGGTGGCAAGGCATTGACCATGAAACACCTTGAAAGCCAGTTGGCCGAAGCTGATAACTGGACTTACTGCGCTGAAAACGTGAAGAGCAAACAACACCTGGTAGACATCAAGGCTAACGTGAAGAACTCTCAGTTCGCAACTCCGTTGTTTGAGTTCTCAGGCGCTTGCTCCGGTTGTGGTGAAACTCCGTACGTGAAACTGATTTCTCAGTTGTTCGGTGACCGTGAAATGGTTGCTAACGCTACAGGATGTTCTTCTATCTACTCAGGTTCAGTTCCTTCTACTCCGTACACTATGAACGAAAAGGGTCACGGTCCTGCATGGGCTAACTCCTTGTTCGAAGACTTCTGTGAATTTGGTCTGGGTATGGAACTGGCTAACGAAAAAATGCGTGCCCGTCTGGTGAAAGTAATGAACGAAGCTATCGCTTCTGATTGCTGCCCAGCTGAATACAAAGAAGTATTCGCTGAATGGATCAACAATATGCTGGATGCAGAAAAGACTAAGGAACTGGCTGAAAAGATCATTCCGATGGTAGAAGCTGCTAAAGATAAATGCAACCACTGCAAGCAAATCGCTGATCTGCAACAATATCTTGTTAAACGTAGCCAATGGATCATCGGTGGTGACGGTGCTTCTTACGATATCGGTTACGGTGGTCTTGACCATGTAATCGCTTCCGGTAAGGACGTTAACATCCTTGTATTGGATACTGAGGTTTACTCTAACACAGGTGGTCAGTCTTCTAAAGCTACTCCGGTAGGCGCTATCGCTAAGTTTGCTGCTGCAGGTAAGCGTGTACGTAAGAAAGACCTCGGTCTGATGGCTACTACTTACGGTTATGTATATGTTGCTCAGATTGCTATGGGTGCTGACCAGGCTCAGACTCTGAAAGCCATCCGCGAAGCTGAAGCATATCCGGGACCATCACTGATCATCGCTTACGCTCCATGTATCAACCACGGTCTGAAAGCCGGTATGGGTAAGAGCCAGGAAGAAGAAGAAAAGGCTGTTAAGTGCGGTTACTGGCACTTGTGGCGTTACAACCCTGCTTTGGAAGAAGAAGGCAAGAATCCGTTCCAGCTGGATAGCAAAGAACCTAACTGGGAAGACTTCCAAGGTTTCTTGAAGGGTGAAGTTCGTTACGCTTCTGTAATGAAACAATACCCTGCTGAAGCTGAAGAACTGTTTAAAGCTGCTGAAGAAAACGCTAAATGGCGTTACAACAGCTACAAACGTCTTGCCAGAGAAAACTGGGGAGCTGATACAGCTGAATAATAAGTAGAAATACTTTGTACATAATAAAAGGCAGGAATCCTGGAAACAGATTCCTGCCTTTTTTGTTTATATATTAGAAGTAACGATTACTTCTCACGAAGATATTCATTAAAACTCTAAAGATATGATCGGATTTGTTATTTGGATTGTCGGTTTGATACTGACTTTCAGAGCTGCCATAGAGATTTGGAATATAAATGCGGCTGTAGAGAAAAGGCTTATAGCGATTGTATTAATCGTTCTTACCAGCTGGCTGGGACTACTTTTCTACTACTTCTATGGTAAAGAAAGAATGGCGGGATGGTTGAAGTAGTGTTTGCTTATCAATCTTTCTTAGGAATCCAACTGTTTACCAGTTCCTGATGTTCTTCCATCCATTGACGGGCAGCCTGTCTTTCCGTCGTCTGCGCCTCTTCCAGAGCAGTCATTAAAGAGCTGATTTCCGCATCAGTCAGACGAATATTGCCCAGAAGTTCGGCAGCAAAAGGATCTTTCTCGCTAAAACCTTTCCACGCTATGGTATGAATGGTTTCCGCATTTCCATATATCAGCTTCGGGTCCTGAAGAACTTTCAGTTTGAAACGGTCGAACATCCAGTGAGGCGTCCATCCCGTCACGACAATCCAGTCTTTCTTATCAATCGCTTTCTTTAGGGAAGCAGTCATGGCAGGTCCGCTCGAAGTCATCAGTTTATAATCCAATCCATAGTCTTTGATGGCCTGATCGGTAGCTTTCATAATACCGGCTCCGGCATCAATACCGACAATCTGACCGGAGAAACGTTCCTTTTCCGCGTTCAGTTCTTCGATCGAGTTGATCGTAACGTAATCCGGAACCACCAGCCCGATACGGGCACCATCATAAATATCCCCGATAACTTCGAGTTTATCCCCGTATTGTTTCATATAATCTTCCATAGTGACAGGCATCCAGACATCCATAAATACGTCTGCTTTCTTACGGGAGATAGAGGTAAATATAGGTGCAAGGTCGGCATTCAGCAACTTTACATCGTATCCCTGATCTTCAAAAATCGCTTTGGCAAGGTTTGTCATGGCAATCCCTTCCGACCAGTTGGCATAAGCGATACTTATCTTCTTACTCTTTCCGTTGTCTCCGCAGGAAACGAAGGTTAAGAGTATGCCGGCAATAAACATTGCCGCAATCATTTTTATCTTATTCATTGATTATTCCTTTCTTTGGTGTGATTCTTATTTCTTTTTACTTTTTCTGTTATCTGCCATGCCCTGAGTGATGCGGTCCAGCACGATCGCCAATATCACGACTGCGATACCGCCTTCAAATCCGAGTCCGATTTTCATTTGGGTGATACCTTTCAGCACGATTTCTCCCAATCCTCCGGCAGAAATCATGGCGGCAATCACTACCATCGAAAGTGACATCATGATCGTCTGGTTGATTCCCGTCAGAATAGTAGGCAACGCCAAAGGCAATTGTACCTTATAAAGAAGCTGCCAGGGAGTAGCTCCAAAAGAGCGGGAGGCTTCTACTACGTTTTTAGGAACCTGACGAATGCCCAGGCCGGTCAGACGAACCACAGGAGGCATTGCAAAGATGATGGTGGCAAAAGCTCCCGGCACAGTTCCCAATCCGAAGAATAGAACGGCAGGAATCAGATAGACAAAGGCAGGCATTGTCTGCATAAAGTCGAGGACAGGGCGCATTATCTTGTTACAACGATCACTGTTGGCAGTCCAGATTCCCAGCGGAACGCCTAAAAGCAATGCCAGACAAGTGAAAGAAAGTACTAACGCCAATGTCTGCATCGTTTCTTCCCAAAAGCCCATGCCGTAAATAAGCAATAAGCCCAAGAGGGTAAATACGGCTGTCCCCTTACCCGACTTAAACCAGGCGAGCGCAGCCAGCACTGCAATTGTGATATAAAAAGGTATTCCAAACAGTACGTGCTGAAAACCGTCTATGAATCCTCCGATCCCCATGCTGAGAGCATCAAAAAAGGAAGCAAAATGTTCTGTGAGCCAATTAATGGCAGTTTCTATATATTGTCCGATATTTATCATAATTCTATTGCGTTTTGAATGATTTCATTAATTTCTTCTTTATCTTTTCCCGTTACTTCGATGATCAATGAGGAAAGTGGCACTACGCCTTCAAACTCCCGATTCTCATTTACGACCCAGATTGGCGAGTTCGTTTTTGTCATCAACGGAAGAATATCTTCCAGCACCGTATCACCCAGCACTGAATGAACTTCATGCCTTACTACGGACTCGATGGAGCGGATTTGCTCTTTTCGTAGTTTCAGCAAGTCATTCAACCGCACCTCTCCTACTAACAGATTATTGGAATCGACTACCGGAAGAACGGTCAGATTCCGTTCGCGCATCTTACGGATCAGCACCTCCGGGCCTTCTTTCTTCAAACGTGCCACTATGGGTTTATCTACCATAACAGAGGAAGCTGTTATAATCTTGCTTCGATCTACATTCTCCACAAATCGTTCTACATAAGCGTTGGCAGGTTCGGTCAGGATTTCTTCCGATGTACCGATTTGTACAATTTCTCCATCCTTCATGATAGCAATCCGGTCACCCAATTTAATCGCTTCACTCAGGTCGTGAGTAATAAAGACAATCGTTTTTTTCATCTTCGACTGCAAAGTCAGCAGTTCATCCTGCATCTGCACACGGATCAAAGGATCGAGTGCCGAGAAGGCCTCATCCATCAACAGGACTTCGGGATTATTGGCCAAAGCCCGCGCCAGCCCGACACGCTGCTGCATCCCACCCGACAGTTCACTTACCATCTGATTCTCGTAGCCTTTCAGCCCCACCAGTTGCATACTTTCCATCGCTTTCTTCTCCCGTTCTTCCTTTTTAACTCCCTGTAGTTCGAGTCCGAAAGCTATATTATGCAAGACAGAACGGTGAGGAAGCAGACCGAAGTTCTGAAAGACCATAGCCAGTTCTTTCCGGCGAATCTGCAACAGTTCTTTATCCGACACTTTGGCTATGTCTGTTCCATTGATAATCACTTCTCCGGAAGTAGGGCGTATCAAACGGTTGATGCAGCGGAGTAAAGTGGACTTTCCACTACCGGACAACCCCATAATGACGAATATTTCGCCTTCATTAATGGAAAGATTCGCATCTTTCACCGCAACCGTACATCCGGTCGCTTTCAATATTTCACTTTTAGTTTTACCTTCTTTCAACATCTTCAAAGCCTTCTGCTTCTCATTGCCAAAAACCAGATAGAGATCTTTAATTTCTATTTTACTCATACAATAAAATGGTTTAGGTTATTAAAATAATATACACAGCAAGACAAGAACAAACGATAACAGGAATCTTTCTTTATATCGTATAAAGTTCTGATTTAAATACGGGACAAATAACAATGAATCCCGAAATAATTAATAAAATGATTATTGACAGACTGAGTAATTAAAAAAGGAATAGAATTTGATAAGATAATCCTTTCAACGAATAGCAAAAAAATAGCATTTTTATGTATAAAAACAGTCTGTTCCAGTATCTTGCTGGCACAAAGATACAAAAAACAGATTAAACATGCAAATTATATTCAAAATCCGGGGCATACAGAGGACTTTATTTGTAATGATATGGAAAGTTTCCGGGTAATATTCCCCTATCACTCAGCAAAATAGAACAAACCAGCAGATAAATATAAAATAAGTTTGAATATTTCACCTAAACACCGTATATTTGGCGTCAATAACTAAACTAGATTTATATGTTCAACAGGGCTATTACAATTTTCCTGGGGAAGGATAATTGTCATTACACAACAAAAGAAAAACAAACAGGTACTGCCACACTAGACGACAAAAGCCAAGTACAGTTCCTTAGTAAAAAGAACCCCAAAATGCCGTTTTTCTATAGTCGGCGGAATCTCTACATGATAGGTTTCCTGCTCGCTTTTATAGTGACTCTGCTCGAATTTATGCGAGGACGGCATCAAAACTTTATGGTCTTCTCAGACGCTACTCAATTCTTCTGGCAAGGCATCAGCCCATACACAACCGAATTTGTAGAAGCTCACGGACGCTACTTCCTTTATTCTCCTGTTTTCACGGTATTGTTCGCTCCGTTTGCGTATCTGCCTGCATGGCTGGGACCTTTCGCGTGGAATCTATTCAATTATTCATTGTTCTTTGTGGCGATCTTCACGCTGCCCCAACAATTCACCCAGCAACAGAAATGCCGTATGTTCCTTTTTCTGTTACTGATTTTAGGACAAAGTTTACTTTCATTTCAGTATAACATAACGGTAGCCTATTTATTCTTATTCGCCTATACGTTATTGGAAAAAGACCGTGGATTTCTGGCTGTTCTGTTAATCATGATTTCGGGATGTACCAAAGTATATGGAATTTTCGAACTGGCATTGTTGCTGTGCTATCCTCACGTATGGCGTAACTTTGGCTATGCCGTTGCAATGGGCATTGTATTGCTTACGTTACCGTTAATCAAAATAGCTCCTGCAGATTTGCTCCCCTATTATGAAGAATGGTGCCATAGTCTTGCTGTTCATCAATCCGCCGGAGCTTATGATTCATTTTTCTATGCCCGCCCCATTGCAGCATGGACATTGCCACACTTCCGTGCACTTCAGATAGGAATGCTCGGTCTACTGACTCTGCTCTTTTTGGGGAATTTCCACAAATGGTCGTCTTTTGCCTTCCGTGCCCAAGCTTTGGGCATTCTCATGGGCTGGGTAGTATTACTGAGTGACTCCGCCGAGAAACATACCTATATTATCGCATTGGCAGGTTTCATGCTCTGGTATTGGAGCAGGCCAACACGTACCGCAACAGACAAGATTCTATTTTGGTGCTGTTTTGTGCTGTTATGCATCGTTCCTATCGACATATTCGTCCCTGTTCCCATCAGAGATTTCATTACCAGGACCTTATGGCTTCATGTATGGGTTTTCTTTATTGTATGGATACGGATGATATGGCTTACCTTCCTTGCATCCTTCATTCATCCACGTGCCACAAATGTTCTTTCAGATTAACGCATCCGTTAGCTTTGAAAGAAACTTCTTCTGCCAGCAAGAGTTGTTTTTGTTCCACCCAACCGGGTACCAGCCTTCCGGTGGAATTTACAACTCTATGGCAAGGAATGGATAATTCATCCGGCACTTCTTTCAATGCACGCCCCACCATCCGCGAACATTGGGGGGCACCCAAAAGCAAAGCAATACCTCCATAGGTAGATACTTTTCCCACAGGTATCTGGGATACGACTTCGTACACTTCCTTCCGAAAGGATTCGGAAAAACTCTCTTTATCTACTTTATAATCTTTCATATATCCCTCTTTACGATCTCAATGAAATCATCCTTTCCTTTTCAGGAAGTCTGTCGGGCTCTCTCCGAACTGCTCTTTATAGCACTTGGTGAAATAAGAAGGTGAACTGAAACCGACTTCATAACCAATCTCCGCTACGGTCATGTCCGAAGAAGCAAGCAAAGAAGCTGCCTTCTTCAAACGGGCGATACGGAGCAATTCATTCGGAGAGTAGTTAGTCAACGATTTAATCTTGCGGTAAAGCTGCACACGGCTTAGTCCCATATCCTTGCCCAAGTCCTCCACATTCAAACCGGAGTCTCCCATTTTCTCTTCAATCAATGACTTGAATCTTTCTACAAAATCCTTGTCTATATCGCAAACATCTTCCTTCGCCAATGTCTGCCCGTCACCAAAGAACTGTTTCAGACGACGGTGAGAATCGATCAGGTTGCGGACACGTGCCAGCAACAGTTGTGAACTGAACGGCTTTGAAATATAAGAATCGGCACCACCGTCATATCCCTGAATACGCTGTTCGTCCAGTGAACACGCCGTCAGCAGAATAACCGGAATATGACAGGTCTGTAACTCACTTTTCAGCCGGCGGCAACATTCAATGCCATCAATGCCCGGCATCATCACATCGGAAATAATCAGGTCAGGAACATACTTCATAGCCTTACGGATTCCTTCGGAGCCGTCTGCCGCTTCAATCACCGTATAGTCTGTATGCAACAGCGTATGGACATACGAACGGATATCCTCATTATCATCAATAATCAGTACGGACGATTTGGAAGAGTCATATCCTTTTTCCAGTTCTTCCTCTTCCGCCAATAGAACATCTGTTGTACGGGAATCCGCAGAAACAAGGGTGGTATCCGGTTCGGCAGCAACAGCCTCGCAAGACTGTACAGGCAGTTCAACGGTAAAGACCGTACCCTGTTTCTCATCGCTCTCTACAGAGATCGTACCACCATGCATTTCTACGAAGGCTTTTACCAATGCCAGTCCGATTCCCGAACCGGTATGGTGCATATCGATCTTATAGAAACGGTCGAATACATTGCGGATATGTTCGGCAGAAATCATAGAACCGGTATTTGCCACCGTGAAACGTATCCATCGCTTGTCCTCTTTACAAAGGGAAGACAGACGAACGGCAATTCTTCCATTTTCCGGTGTAAACTTAAAGGCATTGGACAGGAGATTGAAATAAATACGTTCCAGCTTCTCCATGTCTGCCAGTGTATGATAATCCGTATCCGGCATACTATCAAAAGAAAAATGGATATGCTTCTTACGGGCTGCCGCCTGAAAAGACTCATTCCATCCTTCGAAAGAAGAAAGGACATCCACCGTAACCGGAGTATATTCCATCTTGCCATTTTCATATTTACGGAAATCCAGAATCTGATTGACCAGACGCAGAAGAATGTTCACATTCCGCTGAATCAGCATGAGCATCCGGTGCTGATCTCCGCTCAGTGTCTTGTCCGCCAACAAATGTTCTACCGGATCGGCAACCAATGTCAACGGAGTACGGAAGTCGTGAGAAATATTGGTGAAGAATACCAGCTTGGCATGAGTAGCTTCTTCCAGTTGATGAGAAAGTTGTATCAATTGGTCACGCTGTTCTTCCAGTTTGTCACGTTGCTCTTCCAATTGTTGCTTCTGCTTAAAAAGTTCTTTATTCAAGCGATTCTTTGAGCGGAGTGATTTATAAACGACCAATAATAAGCCGGCTACCAATAAAAGGATAATCAGACTGCCGTATAAAACGACCTGTTGTGTAGCTACCTGAGAGAGATAGCCACCGATACGTCCGTTGAGCGTTTCAATCTTTTTGTCGAGTTCGGAAATGTGTGTGGTCTGCAACTGCATGACGTGTGCGTTGGTACGGTCCACAACAGCGGTATTCATCACCGTTTCTTTGGGATAGGGTTTCTTCTCCAGAATATCCATAGCCAGTTGCAGTACCTTATCACCATTGGTCGGATAGATAAAGGTAGCATCCAGCACACTGTCCAGAACCAGCTCCAGCCCGTTTCCCTTACCCGGCAAGGCATCTATGCCGACAAAAATCATTTCCTTCTCCCGCCCTGCCATCTTTGCTGCCTGATAGGCACCCGGAGCGATACGATCATTATGGGCATACACAGCATCAATCTTAGGATGCCTCCGAAGCATACTATCCATTTCTATCTCTGCCGGACCACGTTCCCAAGCAGCATCCGCTTTATCAATCAGCTTTATATCCGGGAATTTACTGATGGCAGCCATAAATCCCTGATGCCGTTCCATTGCAGGAGTCGAACCGCTCAATCCTGTCAGTTCTACTATATTTCCCTTCCCTTTCAGACTGGAGGCAATATAGTTTCCTACCGAACGACCGATTTCATAATTATCGGCTCCGATATAGGCAGTATATTTATCCGAAAGAATCTTCCGGTCTACAAGAATAACGGGGATGCCTTTCTGATAAGCTTCTTCTACAATCGGAGTCATAGGAGCAGCTTCGTTAGCGGAAATAATCAGCAGATCGACTCCTTCGTCCATAAAATAATGGACATCTTCCGCCTGCTTAGTGTTATCATCCCCTGCCGAACGGATTTCCACCGAAACACCATTATAAAACATCGCTTCCCGAAGAATCTCATCATTCATCTTATGTCGCCATGAATCATCGCTGCATTGAGCCACCCCAATACGAAAACGGGGTGTATCCTGCCGGCAAGCCGTCATCCCGGTTAAACAAAACAGCACCAGCATCCACTTCAGATATCTCATCGTCTTCATCCATCTCATCATTTCGTAGTTCTTTCTGTAATCCAATTAAGAACAAAAATAAGAAATAATACTGTAAAGTTCTCTAACTTCAGCTATTTATTATTCTAAAAAGAAGGAAAGCAGTCCTCTTTCAGACCATCGGAAAGTATTAACAAAAGTATAAAGCGTAAAACAAACACTTAATCAATGTTATAAAACATAGCGTTTTACTTGGATAATTTGCAGATTTCACAGAAGTCCGTATCTTTGTACTGTGTTTTTCATAGTATTAGATTTAAGGTTAACAAAGGTTGGAGC
>CDYN01008844.1_pt1 | contig 14722 bp, 9 predicted proteins | sample 554911 | NCBI WGS metagenome assembly CDYN01 (sample SAMEA3182083, study PRJEB8094) | gut metagenome | biome: human; feature: gut; material: Stool; isolation source: human stools | place: Canada | collected 2012-12-04
GAATCCCTTTTTTGTGCAACTCATCAGGAACATCGTTTTGTACCACACCAGAAACGGCAGCTTGGAGCTCTCCATGATCGTACCGCTGCGCAACGAGGTGCGGAAACGGCAACCTTTGCATTCATAACTCCATTTACCCTGTAACCAATAATGGGAAGTGCCCCCGCATCGCTTGCAGACAACCCCTTCCTTATCACGCTGCTCCTTGAAATGCAAACGACAATCTTCCTCCGAACCGAAATGAGCCGTAAAACTGAATATGTTCATAATCCCTGCTTTTTGAGCGCTAATATACTAAAAATATTAGGTGTGTTTGCGGAGAATCAGAAAAATTTTCTAGAGAAAGACATCCTAACTTATACAAAGGGTGCTGTAGAAAAGAATTTTGAGAAAGTGATATTGACTTTCGGATGGAGCCTTAAACCTTCAATTCTAAAAAAAAAGAGTTTTGACTTAGAACATGGTATATAGCATAACAATACAGCATGATACCATAATAGTAGCTGTTTCAAGCAGACATGTTGTCACAATTCCTGCCAGGTTTAATGGAATGATTCTCGGGCTTTGGAACTTGATACAGATTTTCGTTGCCTACTGTAATGAGAATCCGAATTGGGTGAGTAATGTCCGGTCACTGTGGGGTGACCGATTCAAATAGGGACAGGTATGGAACGGATGCCTATTCATGCCCCTATTATAGCTGACACATGGACTTTTATACATTCTTGCACTTTTTAAGTGGGTAAAAAAGTACTATTTGTATTTTATACAAAAAATTGTTTGCTTAATGAAATGGAACATACATTGCCAATGATATTTAATACCTATATATAGGTATTAGATGCGTTTTTATACCCAAAAAATGGTATTTTTATAATCTTTTGTAATATCTAATTTTGCGTCCTAAAATAGATCTTTTATCGAAGAGAGATACAGTTTCCTTATATTTGAACTGGGGCTTCTGTAAAGTGCGATAAATATGAGGCTGGAACGGAGCTATCAGAAGAATTTTGGAGAAAATCCGTTTTTTAACTTAGTTAGATCTATCAATGAAAATATAAGTATTTATCTGCGTTGTATTAAGATATAGCATATCAGAACTACAACCATCCCGTTTTTTATTTAGATTTGCAGTTTGCTTTTAATCACTCAAGATCCGTATTACTATGTATGGAACTTAAATAAAGTACTAATATATATTGGATTTTCCTAAATATAATGCAGTTGCTATATTGTTAGACAACAGACGGTTGAGGTCTGTGAGATTATGCAACGGCACCAACAAAAACAACATGTATTTTTAATAATTTTAGTTTTGTTACACACAATGGTTTGTTTTAATTTAAAATTTACATATAATTTTGCATTGTTAATAAATATGATGTTACTTATGAAAAAAGGTATTTTGGGGTGTAATATTATATACTTGTTTATACTTATTTGCATAGGAATTGCCCTCCCTATCAAATCGCAAAACAATTACAAAGTAAAACTTACAGGCACTGTTTATGAGTACGACCACAACAACAAGCGTTTGCCTTTAGAATTTGCAGCTGTGTCTATTCCTGAAATTGCACTAGGGACAACCTCTGATGAAAATGGTAGATACATACTGGAAAACGTACCTACTGGTAAAATTCGTATGCAAATTCAATATTTGGGCAAAGTCTCCATTGACACCTTAATAAATGTAAATAAGGATTTGGTTCTTAATTTTACAATGAGGAATGAGGATTTTAAGTTGAAAGAAGTTACAGTAACTGCAACCAACAGCCGTTCAGGCAAATCCACATCTTCTCACATTTCCCGCTCTGCTATGGACCATATGCAAGCGACCAGTTTATATGATGTAATGTCATTGATGCCAGGTGGAATTTCACAGAATCAAGATATGAGTTCGGCACAACAGATTAACATCCGTCAAGTTTCCAGTTCCAGTGGTCCGGAAGCTCCGATGAATGCTATGGGCACCGCAATAATTCGTGATGGTGCCCCCATCTCAAATAATGCTAATCTATCTGCGATGAGCCCTACGGTATTAAGTGGTACGGAAACACCCGCTTCATTGGCCGGAGGTGCCTCGCCGGCTGGTGGAACCGATGTTCGTAGTATTTCTACTGAAAATATAGAGTCTATACAAATCGTTCGTGGTATCCCTTCTGTTGAATATGGTGATCTGACCTCAGGAGCAGTAATTATTAATACAAAAGCTGGTCGTGAGCCGCTACGTGTCAAAGCAAAAGCCAATCCCAATATCTATCAGGTGTCTATGGGAACCGGTTTTGAACTTGGAAAAAAGAAAGGCGCTTTAAATGTAAGTGCAGATTATGCTTATAATACGAATAATCCAATATCCAGTTACCAGCACTATCAGCGTGCCACAACAAAGTTGCTCTATTCAAATACTTTCTTTAATAATAAGTTACGTACCAATTCCAGCTTTGATTTTATTTATGGTAAGGATCAACGTGAACGTAATCCTGATGATGAACAAACTAAAACAGCTTCGGAAGGCCGCGATATAGGTTTTACTTTGAATACCAATGGTACATGGAATATAAATAAGGGCTGGTTAAAAACACTACGCTATGTATTGTCAGGTACGTATATGGATAAAGACAGTTATTATGAAACCGTATACAGTTCTGCTACATCTCCTTATTCCATGACCACTACAAACGGTGCGGTACTTAGTAACTTTGCAGGTCAGCATATCTATGATGCCAATGGTAATCAAATTACTAATTTTGGACCGGAAGACATAAATCATTATGCTGTTTATCTACCAAGCAGCTATTTGGGACACTATGAGATCGATAGTCGTGAAGTTAATTTGTTTGCTAAAGTGACGAGTTCTCTATTCAAGGCGAGCGGTCATGTAAACAACCGCATCTTGATTGGTGCGGATTTCCGGAGTGACGGTAACGTTGGTAAAGGAAAAACTTATGACCCAAGTACTCCTCCTTATCGTAGTCAATACGGTCATAATTCATCTTTCCGTCCACGTAACTATAAGGATATTCCTTTCATTAACCAATTTGGTGCATATGTGGAAGATAATTTCAAATGGTCCATAAGCGGTACGCATGATTTGAACATTCAGGCTGGTGTGCGTTATGATCATACCTCAGTAGTAGGAGGCATTTTCTCGCCACGTGTAAATGCATCCATTGATTTGATTCCGAATCTATTAAGTCTTCAGGGAGGTTACGGTATTGCTGCAAAGATGCCTTCTCTTCTCTATTTATATCCAGAAAATGCATATTTTGAATATATCAATATAAATGAGCTTACCAATGAAAATATTCCGGAAAGCCAGCGCTTGTTTATGACTACCACAGAAGTTCGGCAAGTAGATAACTCAGATTTGAAGATTGCCCAAAATCATAAAGCAGAAGTCGGTTTTAATTTACGAGTGGGTAAAACCAATCTGAATGTAATAGCTTATAAGGAGCGTCTGAAGGATGGTTATGTAATGAGCCAAACCTTCAACACCTTCAATACATTTATCTACAATGAATACCAGCGCACAGAAAACGGGATAGAGCTTAGTAGTAGCCTACCGGTATTGTCTACTTATGCAAAACCAACTAATAATTTAAATATAGAAACTAAAGGTTTAGAATTTGATTTGAATATCGGACGTATTGATGCTATCCGTACGGCCTTCCAAATAAATGGCTCATGGATGCGTACTAAGAGTTGGCGTCAGGGTTATAGCTTCTATGACAATAGCGAAGATGCTGCTTCAGCCCGTAAACCGGTGGCCATTTATTCTCAAGAAGGCAATGCAAGTTACAAACAACAATTTGTAACGACTTTACGTGCCACTCACAATATCCCGCGTATCGGTTTTGTTGTTACGATGACAGCACAAGCTATTTGGCAGCAGTCTAATTGGAATACATTTGGAAACGATTCTATACCTGTGGGCTATTTAGCATTGGAAGATGCGTCTGTAAATATGTTTCCCAAGGGGAAATATACCACTACCCAGCAAGTAAAGGATGCAGGATATGGATATATGTTGAATAATGTAAGTCATAATAATGCTATAAAAGAATCATACAGTCCTTATTTTTGTTTTAACTTGAATGTAACTAAAGAAATTAGCAATATGCTACGTGTTTCTTTCTTTGCCAACAATATGTTCAGAAGTTATCCGCGCAGAGAATCCAAACGTAATCCGGGTTCATATATTCAATTGAATAACCGATTTTTCTTTGGGCTGGAATTATCACTCACTTTATAATGTTTAGGAAGTTATGAAAAAATATTTAATATATTTGTTTACATTGGCAAGTACCCTTTTGATAGGATGCGATTCGTTCAGGGACATGTCTGGCACAGCAGAAGTGAATCCTATCACAGTGGATGTATATTTGGATATTACCGTTGAAAATATATCCACACTGAAAGATCTGACTGTAAAGTTCGACAATTACGATGAAGATTTACATTATGTAAAAGAAGTAACTGATAATAGTGTGAAAGTTGACGGAATTATCCCCGGAATTTATTCGGTAACAGTATCCGGTACAGCGATCGATACAGAAAACAATGAATACTACATCAATGGCAATTCTGTAAATGCGGCATTATTTAAGCATGGTAGCGCATTGAATATTGAAGTACAAGGGCTTAAAGTGAGCCCATTAATATTCAAGGAGATTTATTATTGCGGTAGCCGTCCGGAAAAAGGAGGAGTCTATTTCCGAGACCAGTTCTATGAGATATACAATAACTCTGCTGACATTTTGTATTTGGACGGTATTTATTTCGCAAATTTAACTCCGGGTACAGCTACCACTAAATTACCTATTTGGCCGGAAGCGGACGGTAATAATTATGCATATGGAGAACGTGTGTGGAAATTTCCAGGAAATGGAACCGAATATCCGTTAGCGCCAGGTGAATCTTGCATCATTTCTCAATTTGCCGCTAACCATCAGTTGGACATCTATAACCCTCAAAGTCCTATAGACGGCAGTAGTTCTGAGTTTGAGTTTAATATGAATAATCCAAACTTCCCTGACCAGGCAGCTTATGATATGCAACATGTTTTCTACCAAGGAAAAGCAGAGATGGGAAGTATACCACAATATTTGACATCCGTATTCGGAGGTGCTTATGTGATTTTTCGTGTTCCTGAAGGAGAAGCTTGGGATCCGGTCAACGATGAAAATATGAAGACAACAGATCTTAGCAAACCGAACAGCAATGTTTATTATGCAAAAATACCTATTAAATATGTATTGGATGCTGTTGAAGCAGTAAACAATGAGTCAAAGATGAATGCAAAACGTGTCCCCGGTGTACTTGATGCAGGTATTACTTGGGTAGGAGCTACTTATTGCGGTTTAGGTATTGCTCGCAAATTGTCCACAGACGAAGAAGGTAATCCTATTATTCGCGAAGAAACAGGTACATATATATATCAGGATACAAACAACAGTACGGATGACTTTGAACGTGGCGTTGTTCCTGTAATGCGTCGTAATGGAGCAAAAATGCCTTCATGGAATCACACATTGTAATAATTAACTAAAAAGACAGAACAATGAAAAAACAATATATGAACTATATGAAAAGCTGCCTGCTGGTAATGATAGCCTGCCTTGTAAGTATGGTGGGAGCGGCACAGGGCTTCTCTCCCGCCGCTATGGAACAATTGAAAACAAGACGACTATGGTCTCATTCACAGAATGCTGCCGGTATGCCATTCGATGATATTCAGAATTATTCGAATGTTATATTGGGATATGACTTACAGGACGGAAACTATTGCCGTCCGCAAGAGGGGCAGAAAGAGGCTATCGTAGGTGTATCCAGTGAAGGCTTTATCAATCTGAAAAATGCATATGTGTGGGGAGCATTTAATTTTGCACAAAAAAATCTGACAGATGCCGGATATAACGCCTCCATTGCCGATCCATTCAGGGGAATGCCTTACTATGTCGCAGACCAGCACTTAAGTAAATGGAGAAATCAATATTACGATCTGAAGTTTCGTGCAGCTACTCCTTTACTTGGTAATCATTGGGCATTGGGGTTGGAAGGTAATTATGTAGCTACATTAGCTGCCAAACAGCGCGACCCGCGTGTGGATACCCGTTTTTATACGCTGGGACTGACGCCGGGGATTACTTACAAGTTGAATAATTCACACAAGTTTGGTGCAAGTTTCAAGTATAGTTCTATCAAGGAAGACTCAAGAATGAGTAATGTCAACTCTTATGTGGATCAGGACTATTATATATTATACGGTTTGGGAACAGCCATAAAAGGAATAGGCAGCGGTGTAACCAGCAATTATATTGGAGACCGTTTCGGTGGAGCTCTCCAGTACAACTTCAGTATGCCCTCTTTCAATTTACTGCTTGAGGGCAGTTACGATGTAAAAGCGGAAACTGTTCAGCAGAGCTATACGACTCCTAAAAAAATAGCCGGTGTAAAAGATAAAACTGCTCATGTTTCTTTAACGATGATTCAGGAAGGAAAGGACTATACCAATTATATGAGAACCACATATACAAATCGTAACATCGATGGTATTCAGTATATTTCTCAACGCGATAACTCTGAATCACAAAGTGGCTGGGTGGAATTATATAATAACATCCGTTCTACGTACAAGGCACAAACCGCTTCTCTTAATTATGCATTAAGCAGAAACCGCGGGAATGAATATAGTTGGAAAGCAGAATTAAATGTGAATTATACCAAGCAAGACGATGGATATTTAATGCCTAATTCTGTACAGAATGCAGAAAATTTATCTTTAGGCTTAGGTGGCAAAAAAAATTTTGTTTTAGGCAATAGTTTGAATCGCAGGCTTTTAATAGATGTTCATGTTGCGTATAACAATAATCTGGGAGGTGAATATGTATATGGTGGCAGCCATGCAGACTATCCAACTGTAACCGAATTACAACAAGGGCTGACTAATTATTATACCTGTGATTACTATCGTATTGGCGGGTCGATAACGTATTCGCAACAAGTCAGAGAAAACAGACGTATGAACTTATTTGCAAAAGTTGTATTCGATCGTGTAAATACCTCTGACTATGATTATGATGGGCGTACTCATTTATCGATAAGTTTAGGATGTAATTTTTAATGCTACATAACGAAATCTATATTACAAAACATGCGTAAATTAATAACTGGAAGTTTGATGCTCTGCAGCATATTATCTCTGCGGGCACAGACATTTGTTAAACCGGCTGTGAAAGTAAAGGACACCTCTTTTGCTGTAATTACAGATAAAGGGACATTTCAGGCTTGTGAAGCCGAGCTTAAAGCCTATCAGGAGATTCTAGGAAAGGAAGGGTTGCCTACGTTCATCGTATACAATGAATGGAATAAACCGGAAGATGTAAAGAAAGTTATTGTTAAACTCTACAAAAAGGATAAATTGGAAGGAGTGGTATTTGTCGGTGATATCCCTATTCCAATGCTCCGCAAAGCCCAGCATATGACTTCCGCTTTTAAAATGGATGAGAAAAACAATGACTGGAGAGATTCTTCAGTGCCCAGCGACCGTTTCTACGATGATTTCGACCTACAATTCGATTTTTTGAAACAGGACAGTGTCGAAAATAATTTCTTCTATTATAATTTGGCTATAAAATCTCCACAGCAAATTCGGTGTGACATATATTCTGCACGTGTCAAAGCTGTTGATAACGGCGAAGAACCGCATGCGCAAATCAGCCGCTATTTTAAAAAAGTGGTGGCTGAGCACCAGATAAACAATAAATTAGACCAATTCTTCTCCTATACAGGTGATGGCTCTTACTCTAACTCATTGACTGCATGGACACCGGAAACCTTTACTATTCGCGAACAAATGCCGGGCGTATTCGATAAAGAGGGACGGGCCCGTTTCATCCGTTATAATTTCAGCGATTATCCCAAGGACGATGTCATTAATATGCTGAAACGCACAGATCTGGACTTGTCTATTTTTCATGAGCATGGTATGCCCGAACGTCAATATCTTTCCGGTAGTCCCGCTACTAATAGGTGGAATGCTCATGTAGATGCAATGAAGTACTATTATCGTGGTTTAGCGCGTAGAAAGCAAAACAACAAAAAGTCTTTCGACGAAATGCTGGATATGATGAAAAACACATACGGTTTGGACACTACTTGGATTGCAGGCTATGATGATCCCAAAGTAATTGCAGAAGATTCTTTACTAGACCTGCGCACCGGTATTATCCTGTCGGAAGTTACAGAGTTTAAGCCTAATAGCCGTATGGTAATTTTCGATGCATGCTATAATGGTGATTTCCGGGAAAAAGATTACATTGCCGGACGTTATATCATGTCGGAAGGAAAATGCGTAACTACTTTTGCCAATTCAGTCAATGTACTGCAAGATAAAATGGCAAACGAAATGCTCGGCCTGTTAGGTATGGGAGCACGAGTGGGGCAATGGGCTAAATTGACGAATATTCTCGAATCGCACATTACCGGTGACCCTACTCTACGTTTTCATTCTATCAATGAGGTAGATGCCAATGCTTTGTTCAAAGAACCATATAGCGAGTCCCGCATGTTGGAGTTATTACAGTCGCCCTATGCCGACATACAGAATTTTGCTTTGCACAACCTTTATCGCAATGACTATCCGGGTATTTCTGATTTATTAAGAAAAACTTTTGAAACTTCCTCGTTCATGATGGTACGTTTCACCTGCTTGGCATTGCTTGAGAAGATTAGTGACAAAAACTTCCGGGAAGTCTTACACTTGGCCATTACGGATTCCTATGAATTTATTCGTCGCACCTCCGTTCGTATGATGCAACATGTGGGACTGAACGAGTATGTTTATCCGCAAATCAAAGCCTATGTAGAAGACAACCTATCCGAGCGTGTGGCATTTAATGTGAGTTTGGGGCTTCAAGTCTTTGATCAGGCAGCCGTACAGGCGGCAATTGATAAAGTAATGGCTGAGACCTATGTGTTGCAAGACAAGGAGGAGATGCGTAAGGTTTTGGAGAATGCCAATAATAGTCGTAGCATGCAAAAAGAGTTATTAAGCAAAGAAACTTCCGAACGTTGGCGCATCCTTTATTGCAATTCTCTGAAAAATCATATGGCACATGCCTGTGTAGACGGCCTCTTGGCTTTACTTACCGACTCCAGTGAAAGTGAAAAGCTAAAAACCTGTTTATTGGAGGCTTTTGCTTGGTTCACTCATTCTTATCGGAAGCCTGACATCCTTCGGGTATGCGATCAACTGAGAAAAGATAAGAGCTTATCCGAGAACCTTCGTGAAGAAGCCGACCGTACATATTACAGACTTAAAAATTAATTGGCCATGATTAAAAAAATAATATATCTGGCATTTCTTTTGCCATTGGCAGGAAATGCACAAACAACAGTCATAAAGCCATTGGTCAAACAACCTACCGCTTTTGCTATCATAACAGATAACCAAACTTATGCAAATACCAAAGATGCCATGCATCAGTACAAAACTGCGGTTGAAGATGATGGTTTGGCAACTTATCTGATCAGCGGTGACTGGCAAAATCCAGATCAAGTCAAACAGATAATCATCAAAACATATCAAGAATGCCCTTCATTGGAAGGTCTGGTTTTAATCGGCGATGTGCCTGTCGCATTGGTACGTAATGCGCAACACATGACTACTGCATTCAAAATGAATGAGAAAGCCTTTCCTTGGGATCAGTCTTCCGTACCTACCGACCGCTTTTATGATGATCTGAACTTAAAGTTTGAGTTCATCAGGCAAGACTCAGTAAATCATCAGCATTTCTACTACAAATTGACAGAAGACAGTCCCCAGCGGCTAAATCCTACTTTCTATTCAGCTCGTATCAAGTATCCGGAAAAAAAGGAAGGGGATAAATATGCGGCCATTGCCTCATATCTGAAGAAAGCTGCTGCTGCCAAGGCAGATAAGCATAATCAATTAGATCGGGTATTCTCATTCAATGGTGCTTCTTACAATTCCGATTGCCTGATTGTATGGATGGATGACGAAAAAGCTTATATGGAGAACTTTCCATTAGCTTTTGGTCGTCAAATGGGATTCAAACATTGGAACTTCCGAATGAAACACCCTATGAAATATAAGTTATTCAGCGAATTGCAACGAAAGGACCTTGACTTATTTATGTTTCATGAACATGGAATGCCAACAGGGCAGCTTATTAATGATGAATTGGCATGCACTGATTTCAATAATCGTTATAAAATGTTGAAGAGTACACTTTATAATGCAGTCATGTCCCATGTTGGAAAACGTGACAAAGACACCTTACGTATTCAGATGCAGGAAAAACGACAAGTGAATGAGGTGTTTTTTAAAGACCTGGACAATCCTAAGTTCTGGGAAGCAGACTCTCTTCACTACGCTGATGAACGTATCGTAACGGAAGATTTAATGAAGAGAAATCTTTCCACTAATCCGAAGATGATAATGTTTGATGCGTGCTACAACGGTTCTTTTCACGAAAACGACTATATAGCAGGACAATATATCTTTAATGACGGTCAGACATTAGTAGCACAAGGAAATACCCGTAACGTATTGCAAGACCGCTGGACTATTGAAATGATTGGTTTGTTGTCCCATGGTGTACGAGCCGGGCAATACAATAAGCTAATCGTATCACTTGAAGGTCATTTGTTTGGTGATCCCACTTTCCGTTTTGCTCCTATCGAAGCCAATACTTTAAGTACCGATATAACAATACACAAAGATGACAAAGCCTATTGGAAGAATTTGTTAAACAGCCCATACGCTGATGTACAAAGTTTGGCCATGCGTATGCTGGCTGACGCCGATACCCAAAAGGAATTATCTCCGTTGCTCCTGAAGAAGTACCGGGAAAGTGGCTTCAATACGGTTCGTATGGAAGCTATCAAGTTGTTGAGCCGTTATCAGGACGACAACTTCATCGAAGCATTACGCGAAGGTTTGAACGATACTTATGAAATGGTAGCTCGCCAAAGTGCCATTTATGCTGGATTTGTAGGTGACGATTCCTTATTGCCCGCTATTGTGGAAGCATTGGTCGAACATAATGAACGCTTACGCGTACAAATGAGTGCCAACAAGGCTTTAAGCCTTTATCCGAAAGAGAAAGTAGAAAAGACAATAGAAGACTTTTATGCAAAAGTTGACCGTTTGAATGAAAACGAAGAGAAAAAACGATTACTAAGAAGCCTGGAAAGAATGTTTGTACAAGAGGCAAAAGTCCATCAGACCTTGATGGATGTAGCTGCACCGGAAGCAAAACGTATCAGTGCAATCCGCAATGTGCGTAACTATACATTCCATTTCCACGTGGATGATTATTTGAATGTAATTCGTGATGCCGGTAATCCACAGGAAGTACGTGTAGTAATGGCCGAAGCATTAGGTTGGTTTACTAATTCTGTACAACGGCCACACATTCTTGAAGAAATAAAGAAGATGCAACAAACAGCCAATCTTCCGGAAGATTTAAAAGCAGAGCTTGAACAGACAATCAAAAGATTAAGTTTATAAATATGAATAAATACATCCTTTTGGCAATTACCGCTTTGTGCTTACAGGATATGCAGGCGCAAACAGTTGTACATCCTAGTATAAAAACAAAGACTACTTTTGCAATTGTAGTCGATCAGAAAAGTTATGATGAAGCGAAAAGTGAAATTGATGCTTATCGTACCAGTATAGAAAAAGAAGGTTTAGGTACTTACTTGCTAATTGATGATTGGAAAAGGCCCGAACCTATTCGTGAGCAACTTGTCAAATTGCATGAGAATGAGAAAACGCCTTTGGAGGGTTGCGTATTTATAGGTGACATCCCTATTCCAATGATTCGTGATGCACATCATCTATCTTCGGCTTTCAAAAGGTCTCCCAAAGCCAATTGGCAGAAATCAAGCGTTCCTTCCGACCGTTATTATGATGACTTCGGATTAAAATTTGATTATATTAAACAAGACAGTTTGATACCTGACTATCATTATATGACATTGCGTGCTGATTCTAAACAGTATATTTCACCGGATATTTATTCGGCCCGTATCCGTCCATTACATTTAGAAGGTGAGAACCGTTATCAGATGCTACGCGATTACTTAAAAAAGGCAGTTGCCGAAAAAGCAAAGCAAAATGCATTTGACCAACTGACTATGGCCCGTGGCCATGGTTACAATTCTGAAGATCCTTTGGCATGGAGCGGTGAGCAAATAGCCTTACGTGAGCAATTGCCGCAAATATTCAAATCGGGTAATACAGTGAAGTTCTATGATTTTAACATGCGCTATCCGATGAAACCATTATACTTGAACGAGATTCAGCGCGAAGGATTAGATGTCATGCTATTCCATCACCACGGTGGCCCCACCATGCAGTATATCAATGGCTATGAAAATGGTTCCGGTATTAATTTGAGTATTGAGAATGCCAAAATATTCTTGCGAAGCAAAGTGCCTTCATACGCCAAGAAACATGGGCGTGAAGCTGCTATCAAAGAATATGCCAAGCAGTATGGGGTGCCTGAAAGTTGGTGTGCGGAAGCTTTCGATGAGGAGAAAATAAAATCGGATTCCATTGTAAACCGTAATATGGATATCTATACTGAAGATATTCGTCTTTTGACTCCTAATGCGCGTTTTATATTGTTCGATGCTTGTTTCAACGGTTCTTTCCATTTGGATGACAACATTGTAGGCTCTTATATATTCAATAAGGGTAAGACCATTGCTACTATGGGATGTACGGTTAACACCATTCAAGATAAATGGCCGGATGAATTTCTCGGCTTGTTAGCTGCCGGTATGCGCATCGGGCAGTTCACTCGTTTTACCTGCTTCTTGGAAAATCATCTGATCGGTGACCCGACTTTTCACTTCACCAATAATGCCGGGCTGGATATGGACATCAACCAAGCTTTAGTTGCGCAGGAAGGAAATGTTACATTCTGGAAAAAACAGCTGAATTCCCCTATGGCTGACATGCAGGCAATGGCGCTCCGTCAATTGTCAATGGCAAATTATAGTGGTCTCGTTGAGTTGCTGAAGAAAAGTTACCACGAATCGAACTATTTCGTTGTGCGGTTGGAAGCATTACGCCTATTAGCTTTGAACTATCCGACAGAGGTTGCCGATGTATTGCAGACAGCCATGAACGACAGTTATGAACTGATCCGTCGTTATGCGGTGGAATACGTTGAAAAGAATTGCAATCCGGAATTGTTGCCGGCATGGATAGAAAGCTATTTATTACGCGGACATGAAAACCGCCATCGTTTCAGAATTTTTAGTGCTATCAACACGTTCGACCATGATATGGCTTTGAATGAATTGAAGAAACAGGCTGCCGATTGGTCTTTCTACGATTCTTCCTATGTGAATGAATTGTTAGAATACCTTCCTCGCCAAAAGAAAGGACTTGAAAGAGATTTTGCACTTATTGACAGTCCGGAAAGTACTACCAAACAGATACAAAGCGAAATAAGTAGGTTCCGAAATAAACCTATTGCTAAAGCTATTGAGCCATTACTGAACATTATAAAAAATGAAAGCCAAGAAGAAGAACTTCGCATATTGGCTGCTGAAACATTAGGCTGGTATAATTTATACTATAATAAAGCAGATATAATCAAAGAACTTAACACATTTAGAACTTCCAATCAAAAGCTAATGAACGAAGTTACCAAAACAATTAATAGGCTGAAAAGTCAAAATAGGTAGAATCATCCAAACGATGAGATAGACCGGATCCAAAGGGCGGTTCTGCCATTCCTGAGCAGCCTGGTTGACTTTGTTCGTGATGATGGAAATAGCTGATGTGGACAGTTCTATCTCATAGATTTCACGCATCTCCTCTTCTATGTCTGACACGCTCATTCCTTTGGCATATAGGGAGATAACAAGTTTTTCTTTAATATTATCGACACTATACAGGGACATTCAGTAAATGTCTATAGTATAACTCCTCAACCAGTTCCAGACACCAATCATTAAAACAGGGATATTCCTAAAATAATAAAATTTAAGGCAACTAATTCATTGCGAGTTAGTTGCCTTTTTTGTATCTTTAAGCATTCCCCCCAAAAAACGGTTTGACGGCCAAAACGGGGGTAATCTAAAATAAACACCTAACGGAATAGCAAATTTGAGTAAAGCGTAGCGAACAGACTGAAAAAGCGTTCGTTACGCTATATTTTTCTCTTGTTCAAAAGCCAAGAAGAGACAGAATATGGACAAACGCAGCAAAAGTTCAGTTACTTTATCATTACCCGTGCGATGATGCAAATTTCTTGCGAAACCTAAATTTTGCATCGTTTGGCGTTATGTGTCGTATCTGTCGGTAACTCACTATGAATTAATTTTGTAACCAAAAAAAAGTGAGTTATGAGAAGTACATTTAAGGTTGGAAAATCCAGTGTAAGCTGCCCCCTAAAACCAAGCGATTCTGCCCCCTTGTGCTAAAATAATCCTACCCCCTTGATTCCAATATAAAAATACCCCTGCTTGGCAATGCCCGGCAGGGGATTTTTCGTAGATTTGATTCCCGTCTTGACCGGTGGGATAAAATCATTTCTACTATGACAACAAAGATAGCAAACATCCTCCAATGTTACGCATTGGGGATGGGGATAAAGCAGATAAGCAGGAGCTTTGAGCTTTCCCGCAACACGGTGCGCAGATATGTGCGCCTGTTTCAAGAGTGTGGTATACC
>CDYN01006688.1_pt1 | contig 14579 bp, 10 predicted proteins | sample 554911 | NCBI WGS metagenome assembly CDYN01 (sample SAMEA3182083, study PRJEB8094) | gut metagenome | biome: human; feature: gut; material: Stool; isolation source: human stools | place: Canada | collected 2012-12-04
CACAACTCCGGAAAGAGTTGAGAATATAATCCATAAAATGATATGTGTCCACACACGCCGTTTGGTAATGTAAAAACGATCAAGCAACATTATCAATGCCGAACTGAACAGAGAATAGCACAGGAAGTATGTGGACATGTTCATCAATATGGAAGAATCCGCATTTTTTAATCGAATACCAAAGAAGAAATGTACCGAATAATTTGCCGAAAGCAGCAGCATAGCTATACCCATAATCTGTCGGGAGCGGAGATAATTCTTGAAAATTTTCTTTTCAGGAGTCTTTGCAAACAAAAAATAAAAGCCGAAGAATAACATCAACGGCAGTGCGGTATAAAGTGAAAAACTGTATATAGATGGTTCCATTGTTATGCTTATTTGATTTTGATACAAAAATACGTCTTTTTCTTCACAAATAGACACATAATCTATGATTTAACGTTATAGATTCGGTCATATTAGATTGAAAAATTATTAGAATTAAAGCCAGTGGTGAAAAATTCAACCACTGGCTTTTTCTGTCAAGACTTCGATATTAAAGTTTTACACCTTTGGATTCCGATAAACCGGGTCTCCCTATAATTAAATGACTGCGTACAAAGTCCACGTGCGGGCTTTCCGGCTGTTGTTCCGTCTGTTTTTTCTCGTTGCCTTGCCGGTTCTCTTCCGTGTTTTCCTGAGCCGGAGCCAGCTCAAGCTGTATCTTGCGGTCCAGTGCGGCGAGTTCGGACTTCAGCTGTTTCAGCTCGTCCTCCTTCTTCCACACCTTGCCCGCTATCTCCTGCAACTGCGGAATCTCCTTTTCCAGCACTTCGTTCTTAGACTTGTACTGGTCGATGATGGTCGGAATCCTCTCCAATGCGTTCAGAAAGTTTCGTGCGGCAGCAATCGGGTCTGCCATCGCCAGATGCCCGTTGTTGTAGGTGTACTTGTAGTTGCCCTCCACCACGAAGCGGTTGTCGGTGAACTCCAGACCTTCTTTGAGTGTCCTCTCGCTGACCACCTTTATCGGAAAGCCGTAAAGTTCCCCGACAGCCTTGTACAGTCCACCAGTCATGGCGTTCTTGGCGATTTCCTGCAAACGCTTACCGATGACCTTCTCATCCGTTGCATCCACGCCGTCCACCTTGACAAGATTAAGACGGCTGCCTTCCCTATCAGTCTGCACAACGGAAAGAAAACGGTTCCAGTCTTCCGTCATGGCTTCGATGAAAGCCGTGTTGTTGCGCAGTTCTCCCGTCTTGGATTCCAGCTTGAACTCCGAATCGCGCTTGCCCTTGCCCCACGACTTGCGTTCCCCTTCGAGCGAGGCGATACGCTTCTCTAATTTCGCCTTATCCAAAAGGTCGGTATTGCCGGAGAGCAACGCCATATACTCCGAGAAGTTCATACCCGATTTTTCGTCCATTGCTCCCTCGTCGATGGTACGTGCGCCCATCGCTCCACTTTTGAGCTGCGATATGAACGTCTGCTTGCAGTGCAGCAGATTGAACTTGTAGCTGTCCAGCGACTTTTCCACCGCGTAGATGATGACATCCACGTTATTCTCGGCAAAATGCTTGGCAATCTCGTTCCCGGCTCTAACACCCCGTCCGTCACGCTGTTGCAGGTCGGACGGTCGCCACGGTGTATCAAGGTGATGGATGGCGACACATCTTTTCTGCGCATTCACGCCCGTTCCGAGCATACTTGTGGAGCCGAACAGCACGCGCACCGTCCCGGCGTTCATGGCATCTATCACCGCCTTACGAGCCTTATCCGTCTTACACTCCTGAATGAAGCGCACCTCACTTGCCGGTATGCCGTAATCCTCCACCAACTTGCGTTTTATCTCGCTGTACACGTTCCATCCTTCCCCCGGCTGATATGTCCCCAAGTCGGAGAACACGAACTGCGTACCCTTGTGCGCCTCGTACTTGTGGTAATACTCTGCAATCATCTTGGCACAATGGCTTGCCTTGTTGTCGGGATGGTCCTCGTAGTTCGGGTCTATCATGCGCATATCAAGAGCCATCTTTCTCGCATAGTCGGTGGCGATGAGCATCTTCGCCTTTTCCTCCGTTTCCGACAGGGGTAACCTGCCAAGCAGAGTGGCATCGCCGGTTTTGGCAAACTGCATCAGCTTCTGTATGAAGTCCTCCTGCTCCGGTGTGGGCGGTATGTGGTGCAGTCTCTCATTCTTGTTTGGTCTGTCCACACCTACATCCTCCGCCGTGCGGTAGTCGGTAATCTCGTTGTAGAAGGCGGCAAGCTCCGGCACCTTGATGAAATAGCGAAAACGCTCCTTCTGAACGATATTGTTCGTTACGTTGAACTCAAAATCGGTCGTCTTTTTGGCGAAGATGGCAGCCCAAGCATCGAAACAGCGGATGTCCTGCCGTTCCAGTTCGTTGGGGCGCAGGTATTTGAAGAGCAGGTACAGTTCCGTCAGACTGTTGGAAATGGTCGTGCCCGAAAGGAACGTAGCCCCCAAGTCCTTGCCCGTGCGTTCCTGTATGGTACGGATGGCAAAGAGCATATTCAGGGCCTTCTGGCTTCCTTCCGAGTTTCCCAATCCCGCCACACGGTCATGACGGGTGTTGAAAGTCAAGTTCTTGAACTGGTGACTCTCGTCAATGAAGATGTGGTCGATGCCCATCTGCTTGAAGTCCACCACATCATCCGTGCGGGACTTGATAGCGTGTTCCACCTTCTCCAGCTTCGCCACAAGGTTATGCTTGCGCTTCTCCAGCCCTTTCAGCATCGCCCGCGACACGTTCTTGCCCTGCTGCCGCAAGACTTCGAGGTTTTCCTCCACCGTGTCAAGCTCCGCCTGCAGGATGCGCTGCTGCAACTCCGGTGACTGCGGTATCTTGCCGAACTGGTCGTGCGACATGATGACGCAATCGTAATCGTTATTTTTGATGTTGTTGAAAAAACGCACGCGGTTGGCGGTCGAGAAATCCTTTTCAGAAGCGTAGAGAATCCTCGCATTGGGATATGCCGCCTGATAGGTGGCGGCAATCTCCGCCACATTCGCTTTCAGCCCGATAATCATCGGCTTGTGCGCCAAGTTCAGACGCTTCATCTCATGTGCCGCTATGCACATTATCAGCGTCTTGCCGGTTCCCACCTCGTGGTCGCAGATCCCGCCGCCGTTCTGTTTCAGCATCCAGACGCAATCCTTCTGCGACGGGTAAACGCTCTTGATTCCCCGGCTTGCCAGCCCTTTCAGGTTGAGGTCGGGAAAAGTCTGGTGCGAGCCGTCATACTTCGGGCGCACGAAACAGTTGAACTTGCGGTTATACATCGTCGTGAGCCGTTCCTTGAACTGCGGCGACTGTTCTTCCAGCCATTCGGAGAACCCGTTACGGATTTCGTCTATCTTCGCGTTGGCGAGCTGTATGCCCTCGCTGTCGCGTACCTTGATGTCGTTGCCGTTCTCGTCCTTGCCGATACTTTTCATCATGTCGGGGCAGGTGTTGTGCAGGGCGTGCTTCAACAGGTGCATACCGTCATAGTTCCGGTAATAGCCCTTTACTAAAAACTCGTCCGTGATCTTCATGGTGCGGTAGCCGCACGCCACGGAAAACTCGTCCATGCTTGCGGAGTAGGCTATTTTCACGTCCGTGTCGAAAAGGTGGCTCATGTAGGCGGCATACACGCCCGTGGGAATCCAGCGTTCCCCGAAATTGAAGTCGAGGTCTTCAAAGGAGATGCGCTGCGGTTCGGCCTCCTTCAATGCCTCCCACGCCTGTTTCACCTCCGGCATCCGCTCACTTTCGGGATTGTCCTCCATCCAGCCCTCTATGCGTTCCGCCTTCTCTATCACGTTCCCCGCGATGAAGCGGTCTTTGATTTCGTAATCGGTTACGAGCGGGTTGTAGAAGATGCGCCCCTTGAGGACACCAAGCAGTTCCTCTTCCGTGGTGTCGGTTATCTCCCGCATATAGCCGAGATTGACCGTGCCGAACTTGTTGAGCGATGCGGACAAGGCTTCTTCGGGAGAGCCTGCATTGACACGGCTCTCCACCGAGAAGGAAACGGGACGGTCGAAGATGTCCGCCTTGACAAACTTGCCGTCCTCCGCACGTTCCAGCGAAAGGATGTCGCGCCCTCCGGCATCCATCATCACCAGTTTCACGTTCTGTCTGGCGTTGAGGTTACCGTAACGCATGACAAACTCATCGTAGTAGGTGTTGAGATACCCGCGCTGCGGTTTGTGTTCCGTATGGTTCTCCGTCTCGTGGCTATACAGACGTTCGTAAGCGTCACGGAGCGATATATACAGCATCGCTTTCTCTTTTTGATAGCCATGAAGGTCGAGCGGTTGGAAGGTCGCACCGTAAGGCGTGAGGTCTTTCAGGTAACCGAGATTGCGTGAAGCATCCAGCACCATCGAGCCGTCACGGTGGTGTGGCTCCAGCAGGCCGTTGAACGGACGGGGAGAAAGGTCCATGACTTCCTCCTTCGGCTTTTCCGTTTCAAGTTCCGGGAACAGGGAAGTGGCAACCGTTTCGGAAGTAGGCACAACTTCTGCCAGTGTTTCAGGTTGCTTTATTTCTTCCGTTTGTTCCGGCTTTTTATCCATATTGTCCGAAGAAGGCGCAAAAGCAGGGTTCAACGTGTCTTTGATACCCATCTTTTTCAGTTGTTCCTGCCTGTGCCGTTCTGCCTCAAGCCGTAGGGCCTTGCGCCGTTCCGCTGTCAGACTCATCATTGTCTCATAGAAGCCGTTGATGGGAGGATTGGTTTCCCAATCCAGAGTGGCGTAAATGTCGTCCGGGTCGTTTGGCTTTTCGGCATTTTCCGGCTTTTCTTCCTTATTACCGTTTACCGGCTTGGCGGCTTCAACGGGTGGAGTAACTTTGACCTGCGGTTTAGGCGTGGACGGCATAGGCTTCGGCTTGCTTTCCTTTTTCGCTGCCTTTTTCTTTTTTGCCGGTTCCTCTATGGGCATACCCCAAAGGTCGAGCAGGGTAAGCTGCACGGCTGACGAATGGTTGGGTTGGCGCGGCTCAATCTCCGGCTTTTCCTCTATGGGCTGTGCCTGCGGCTTCTCCACTCCCTTGACAGGCTCAATTACAGAAACGGGGGCTATTACAGAAGGTGATACCTTTTCTGTTTTCGGAGCAGGTTGCACTTCCGCAGCCGTGCTTTCCTCCTTTGTCGGATGCAGGCTGTGTTTCTCATACAGTTTCCTGTCAAGTTGTTGCAGTTCTATTTTCAGATGCTCCCGCAAGTCTTCCGCCAGTTGTGCGATGTCCCCACGGTGCAGGAGTTTATAGGCTGGTTTCCCGTATGGGTCGGTACTTCTGATCAAATCCGTGTGTGAAAGCGAGCCGATGCTCCATACATACCCATTTACGGAAGTGCCGATAGGGGTCTGTTCGGTCTGCACGAAGAGTTTTTCGTTGTAATACAGTTCACCATTCTTTCCGCTGTTCTTTTGCAGGATAATCAGGTCGCTGCCCACCTCCGTTCCCGCGTTATCCGTAAAGAGGTTGTTCGGCAGGCGGGCTACGCCCACCAGATTGGCATGGTTCATCATATACTCGCGTATGGGCGCGTTGGTCGGGGCATCCAGTACCCCCTGCGAGGTGATGAACGCCACGATTCCGCCTTCACGCACCGCGTCAAGGCTTTTCAGGAAAAAGTAATTGTGTATCGTCCGTGCCGCCGAGTGCCTTGCAGGATCCTTGCTGCCCGAAAATTCCGGGTCGAACACCGCCACATCGCCAAACGGTATATTGGAGACAGCCAAATCAAAATGGTTCATGAACGGCTTTTCTATCTTCTCGAAGCCCTGTACCCTTACTTTCTGTCCGGGATGCAGGTGCTTCAGTATCTTGCCCGTCATCAGGTCTTTCTCAAAAGCCATGATGTCCGCGTCCGGTCTGTTCTCCAGCACGGCGTCCACGAATGCACCGACACCTGCCGACGGCTCCAGCACCCGGTCGGGACGGATGCCGTGTTCATGCAGCACGTCCGCGATGGTCCCAGTTATCTCCGGCGGGGTATAGAAGGCGGTCAGCACGGACTGCTTCATGGCATCCATATACCGTTTGTACTCCGTCTCGTCTTTTGTGTTCTCCCGCAGCAACCTGTGCAGTTCCACGGTAGGGGCAAACAGTTCGAGGTCGGACTTCGCCCAGTGGACGGCATCCGTCAGTTCCCTTGCAGGGTTGAGTATGCTCTTCAGTCCCCCGAAACCGCAATAACGCTCTAACAAGAGCCGTTCGCGTGCGGTGGGTGTGCGCTGTTCCCTGTCAAGGAGGAATGCCGTCCGTATCGCCTCGATGTTGTCCCGCAGCCTCTGTTTGCGGTTAAACGCCATACTCTTCGATATAGAGGATGACGGCTCCCGTCAGCTCCGTGTAGAGCAGGTCATATTCGGGCGACAGGGCGAAATTGTCGTCCGAGAGGTCATAGATGGAGAATACGTTTCCGACAAGCGGTAGCAGCTTCTGGGTAAAGGCTTCACATTTTTCTCCCGGTACTTCACCCGCAAATTCGTTCTCCACGACTTCGCGCAGGATGGCGTGCCTGGAGTAGCGAAGGCCCTCCGTCAGCACCTTCATCGCCAGTTCCTGCGCCCCGTCGGCAGGATAGCCTTCGAGCCTTGCCCGTTCATACGCTTCGGCGGCACGGTCGGTTCTTTCTCGGATGAAGGCTTCATCGGCTGCCTGTTCAAACTTGTTCGTGGTGAGGTAGTCCAGCAGGTACAGACCGTAATAGGAAAAGTCGGTCCGACCCTCGTTTTTCTTCTTGTTGTTCATTTCTTTGGAATTTAGTGGATTGATAATGATGATAGGGATAATCGTTGGAAAACGAGAAGAAAAAGGCACCCGGTATCCCTCCGAGTGCCACCACTAAATCCAAAGTATGAGTGTAATCCGGTATCGAAGAACAATTCATTACTCTGAACCAGTGGCAAAGTTAAACATTTATTTTCTTCTTTTCGCAGAGGTCGCTTTACTTTTCCTTTCTGGGAACACGAAAACCGTGTTATAGTCCCCGTCAAAGGCGACTACGGCATCAAAACTCTTGCCCTGCTTGCTCTTGAATCCTTTGAGCAGTTTCGTGTGTCCGTCGGTGAGCAGGCTTTTGATTTCATCATCAGAGAGGGTGCGGTTTGCTTTCAGGCGGAACACGGGCAAACCGCACTCCGCGTTGTCGCAGCGGACGACCTTGCCGTAAAACTGCATCGTCCCCGCTCCGCACTTGGGACACTTGCAGCCGGAATCCCTGCGGGCGAACAGCTTGTCGCACGACAGCAGTTCGGAGGTAATTTCCCGTGTATATGCCTCAATCTTCCTGCGGAAGTCATCGGCGGGCAGTTCCCCACGCTCGATGCGTGCCAATTCCTTTTCCCATTCGCCCGTCATGGCGACATCGGCAATACGCATCGCCTTCACGACCGAGTAAAGGGCAAGCCCTTTTTCGGTGGGGACAAGCGACTTCTTGCAGCGTTCCATATAGCCGCGCTTGAAAAGCGTTTCGATGATGGACGCACGGGTGGCGGGCGTGCCGATGCCGCAATCCTTCATAGCCTGCCGCAATGCGTCGTCCTCTATCTCCTTGCCAGCCGTTTCCATCGCGGACAGCAGGGTGGCTTCGGTATGCAGCGGCTTGGGTTTGGTCTTTCCCTCCGTGATGGAGGCGGCTTTCAGTGCCAGCGTGTCGCCTTCCTGCCAACAGGGAATGGCGGCGGTTTCCTCTTGGCTGTTGTTCTCTTCTCCATTCTCCTTGCCATAGACGGCACGCCATCCGGCTTGCCTGATGATGCTGCCTTTTGCCACGAACTCCACTCCGGCACACTCTGCCGTGACGGTGGCAGTGTCCTTGACGCATTTTTCGGAGAAAGCCTCAAGCATGCGCCCGGCTATCATGTGATAGACGGTGCTGTCCTCTTTGGAGAGGAACAGCGGCTTCTCGCCCGTGACGAGCAGGGCATGGTGGTCTGTCACCTTGCCGCCGTCCAGGCTGCGGCGTGTCGGCACGGCTTTCGGCTGCAACTTGCCCTTCCATTCGGGCAGGCTGCCGATGAAGGCAAGCAGCTTGGGGATTTCCGCGAACACGTCTTCGGGAATGTAGCGGCTTCCGGTTCGCGGATAGGTGATGAGCTTCTTCTCGTAGAGCTTCTGCGCGATTTCAAGCGTCTGTTCCGCCGTGAAGCCATGCTTGGCGTTGGCTTCCTTCTGGAGCGTGGTCAGGTCGTACAGGAGCGGTGTTTCCTCCGTCTTCTCCTTGCGTTCGGCTTTCGTGACGGTGGCTGTGCCTGCCGACTTCACCTTATTATACAGTTCCGTCGCGGACTCTTTCTCTTTCCATTTTTCGGAAGAGGAAAACTTCACCGTTCCTTCATCGCAGCCGTCCGTTGTGATATGGAGCTGCCAGAAGGCTTCGGGGGTAAAGCGGCGGTTCTCCCAATAGCGTGCGCACACCATCGCCAACGTGGGTGTCTGCACCCGCCCGACGGAATACGTGCCGTGTCCGGCGGCGATGGAGAGAGCCTGCGTGCCATTGATGCCCACGAGCCAGTCGGATTCGCTCCGCGCTTTGGCGGCGAGGTAGAGGTTGTCATACTTGCTCCCCGCTTCGAGGTTGCGCAGTCCATCGCGGATGGCCTTGTCGGTAAGCGAGCTTATCCAGAGGCGCACGAAAGGGGTGGCGCATCCTATGTAATGGTAGAGGTATCGGAAGATAAGTTCGCCCTCGCGACCGGCATCGGTCGCCACGATGATCTGCTCACTGTCATTGAACAGGCGGGTTATGGTTTTTATTTGTGCCACTACGCCGCTGTCGGGTTTGTAGCCCTTCTCAGCCTTTACCTGACGGGGTATGAGCGTGAAGGAGTCGGGGATGACGGGCAGGTTGTCACGGACAAAGCCGCGTATGCCGTAACCGTCGGGCATGGCAAGCTGGACGAGGTGCCCGAATGCCCATGTCACGGCGTAGCCGCCTCCCTCGAAAGATCCTTCCTCTCTCTTTGTCGCGCCCACGATACGGGCGATCTCACGTGCCACAGACGGCTTTTCTGCAATGATTGTCTTCATATTTTTCTGTCGTTTTGAATTTTACAAATGTTACTTCGGATTTAGTGGCGGACACCGGATTACATCTTCATGCCCTTATTGTTTTTCTTTTGCGGCTTCTCCTGCTGCTGTTGCTGTGCGGTGTCCTTCGGGGCGGTCTGTCCCTTCCGCAACGGCTCCTTCAGGTTCTTGGTAGCCTCGTTGGTCTTGCCCTCGCTGTTCACCGCCACCTGCGTGCGGCTCTCGTTGGAAGGCGCGACCTTCTGCGCGTTGTCGGGGTTGGTGTCGTAGCGGTACGGGCGTCCCTTCTCCGGGTTGAACCTGATGTACATCGTGGCGTGGAAGCCCTGCTTGTCGGTCACGTTCTCCAGTTTCACGGCTTTGCCAGCCACGTAGTCGGCTTTCTGCTGCTCGGTGAAGTCCACGCCGCTCCATTTGCTGATGGGGCGGATGCTGCCGTCGGCGTTCGTCCACGTGTTGCGGCGTTGCTCCTTGTTCGTGTTGGCTGTATTTTCCGTACCCTGCGCCTGTCCCTGTGCGGGGTTGTTCTTGGCTTCCTGTGCTTGCGCGGCACGTGGCGACCTGCCGGTTCCCGGCACGAACTCCACGCCGCGCTGCTCCACGTTCACTTGCAGGGTGGTGACGAACTTCCTGCCGTCCTTGCGTTCGATGAGTTTGTCGCGCACAGGCAGCCCGGCACGCAGCATGTCCTGCTCCTGCTTGGTGATTTCCGTCTTGCCGATGCGCTCCGGTATGCGCACCTTGTTTGCCGGGACATCCGTGATCTCGTTCGTCTTGCGGTCGATGCTGACGAACGAGGGGATGATCTCGCCCGTTTCCCTGTCCACGAGGTCCACAACCCTGCCGAGGTTGCCCGTTTCGCGCAGGTTCTTCCGGTCGTCGTCGGAGAACTTGTGTTCCTTGTACTCGTCGAGTTTCTGCTCCTTGCGGATGAAGTGCGGCACAAGGCTGACGTTGCCCTCGCCGTCCTTCTTGAAGGAGAGGCGGGCATCCAGCTCGAAAGCTTCTCCGCCGAAATTGGGCGACACCCTCACCAAGTCGGACTTGCCGTAGTTGAGCATCCTGTCAAGGTCGCCCGACTTTTCAAGGTCGTCGCGCTTCACGCCCCATTTCTCCTCCAACTCCTTCCAGTTGATCTTGCTCTCGTCGATGGGTTGGTAGCCCCGGTTGCTCTGCGCCTGCTGCGGGTTTTCCTGATTCTGTTCGTTTTTCTGTTCCATTTCTTCCTGTTTTTTAGGTTCGTCATCTTGTTTCTGTCCCGGTTGTTCCTGCTTTTCGGCGGACTGCTCCTCCTGTACTTTCTTTTCGTAGCCGGAGGTGTCCACCTTGTGGGGCGCAAGCATCTCCTTGTTGCCCTCGGGGTCTTTCAGCAAGTCCTTGATAACTTCCAGCAGCTTGTCGGCTTGGTCCGCCGCGACACGGTAGAAACCGAAGCGGCTGGGTTCCTTGCACTGCCGGAAGAAGTTTTTGAAGAAGTTGTCCAGCACGTCTCCGTGCCTGTCGAATTGCAGGAAACTCTGCGCGTTCTCCGCCTTTGCGGGGGTACGCTTGGGTGAGCCGTCGGCGTTAAGCCCGGCTACCACGCTAATCTCGCCCGTCTTCTCGTCGCGGACTATCAGCACGTCTTTTTCTGTTGTTTTCTTTGCCATTTGAAAAATGTTTTAATGGGTTATTTATTAAAGAAATTATGGATACGCGCCTTGTAGAAGGCTATATCTTCCTTGCGGAAATCCTTTACGTGTTCGGAGAGGAATGTCAGTACGTCCTCCTCGCTGTAATAGGTCTTTTTGCCGAGCGTCTTGTACGGCAATGCACCGATGCTGCGGTAGCGCTGCAGGGTACGCTTGCTTATCTGGAGCAGCATGCAGAGGTCTTGGTTGTCGAACATCCTGATACTTTCCATCGGGTTTGGGGCTTTGCCGGACGGTCGCAGGGAGAGCAGCAGCTCGTCCTGACGGTCGAGCCGTTCCATCAGCTTCTGCATCCAGTCCTCAAAATTGTTTCGTGTAAGCAGTTCCATATCTTATGTCCTCCTTCCTTTGGGTTTGCCGCCGCCCGTGCGCAGCGTGTGGTTGCGTTTCAGTTCCGTCAGTGTCGCTGCATCTTCTGCCACGGTGCAGTCTGCGAGCAGGCGGTCTATTTCCGACCGGCGGTAGCGGCATTTGCCGCGCAGCACGATATAGCCGATGCGCTGTTCGCTGCGCATACGTTGGAGGGTACGGGTACTCACGTTCAGCAGGTGCGCCGCCTCGCGGGTGGTGAGCAGCATGTCGGAAGACTCTCCCTTCCTCTCACCGGAAACGGCACGCACATAGACCGCTATCTCGGCTATCTGTTCCGTCAGGGCGGTGAAGGCGGAACTTTCAATCGTTATCACTTTCATATTTTGTCCTTTCTTTTGTTTCTCTGCGGCAAAATTCGGCAATAAACAAAAGGGGCTTTAACAACTCATTACGTGACTCACGTAAGATTTTCTTTGAAAGTGACTCCGTAACCCGGACAACCGGCGCAACAAGCTGCCGTATAGCGGAAAACGGCACGCATTCAAGGCGGCTGCGTTACCTTTGCGGTAAATCATTAAATGTTTTGGTATATGGAAATCGTATCTATCGAGAAAAAGACCTTCGAGATGATGCTGGCGTCATTCAACGCCCTCTCGGAGAAAGTCGCCGCCCTCAGGCGCAAAAGCGACGGCGGGCGGCTGGAAAGGTGGCTCACGGGCGAGGAGGTCTGCGGGCAGTTGAGAATCAGCCCGCGCACGTTGCAGTCATTGCGTGACAGGCGGCTTATCGGCTACTCGCAGATAAACCGCAGGTTCTATTACAGGCCGGAGGAGGTCAGGCGGCTTATTCCGCTTATCGGCACGATCTATCCCGATGGAAAATGACTCTGTTTTTATTAACCACTTAATCCGATGTTATGATGAACGAGAACAACGAGGTTTTCTCAATGGAGGACGAGCCGGTTGCCACCGCGATACAGAATATGCTCAAAGGCTCCAAATGGCTCTCCGCATTTTTGGAAAGTTACCGTCCGCCACTGGACGGGGAACATTACCTGACGGACAGGGAGGTGGCGGAAATGCTCCGGGTAAGCCGCCGCACCTTGCAGGAGTATCGCAACAACAGGATGCTGCCCTTTATCCTTCTGGCAGGTAAGGTGCTTTATCCCGAATCGGGACTGCGTGAACTGTTGGAGGCGAATTACCTCAAGCCGCTGGAATAAGGCGGTTGCATGAAAAAAAAGGAAACGGACAGCACCCGATGGTGTTGTCCGTTTCCTTTTTCGTTGTCTGTATGCGTGTTCAGCAATATCCGGTTTTCCCGTTCTGTATGAACATCACGTATGCCTGCCTCTTTTCCTTTGAGAGTGCCTTCTCCACCAGCCACATGCGGAACACGTGTGTATAGTAGGTGTTCAGCCGGAAGGCTACTGGAATGATGATTTCAAGCGAGTAAACATCCGCGTACAGGCCGTTTTCAAGCTGTATGTAGCGGCATACCTCGTAGTCGTTCAGCACGTCCGACTTGCGGACGGCTTTGATGGCGGCGTTCACTGCCGGGACGGTGGCATGGAACTCTTCGGCGATTTCCCCGGCGGTCATCCATACCTCGTTACCGGTTATGCTGACCGTCTTGTCCTCTATAATGATTATGTCACGTTTCATGGCGTCTCTGTTTTAGATGGTACATCCTGCAAATTCCTCGATTTGGTTCAATCTTGCGGCAAGGTTCTCCATGTCTTGGTTGAGCTTCTCTTTGGTTATCTTCGCGTATATCTGCGTTGTCTTTATACTCTTGTGTCCCAGCATGGAACTGACTGTTTCGATGGGTACACCGTTGGAGAGGAACACCGTCGTGGCTGCCGTATGGCGGCTCTGATGCCACGTGATATGCTTGGTGATGCCGCAACGCTTGGCGACGGCACGGATCCCGGCGAGGCACGTGTTGTAGTGGGGAACAGGGAAAATCCTGCCGTTTTCGCACAGCCCGCGGTATTTGTCGATGATTTGTTTCGCAATGTCAAGCAGGCGGATGTTAGACACCACGCCCGTCTTCTGGCGGTTGATGTTTATCCACTCGTGTTCATCGAAGTAGGTGCGGATGTTCTCTTCCGTCAAATTGCGCATATCGGCGAATGACAAGCCCGTGAAGGCGCAGAACAGGTAGAGGTCGCGGTATAGTTCCTGTTTGGCGTTCTTCAGTTTACCTTCCATCAGCAGGCGGATTTCGTCTTTGGTCAGGAAACTGCGTGTCGTTTCCTCCTTCTTGATTTCATACTCCCTGAACGGGTCGCGTGTGAGCCATTCGTTGTTGATGGCGATGAACACCATCGTCCGAAGTGGGCATACATACAGCCACACGGTATTGGTGCAGCAGTGTTTGTCCGTGCGCAGAAACATCTCGAAGTCGGAAATGAAAGCGGGGGTAAGCTCTTTCAACGCGATGTCCTTCACGTGGTAACGGATGTTGAGAAACTCTTGCAGGTGCTTGTAAACGGTCTTGTACTTCAAGAGTGTGCCTTTGGCTTTCATGCCTGCTTCCACCTGCTTGGCATAGTCCTCGTTGTGTTGCTGGAACACCTGCATCAGCGTGTGATAGCGGTGTTCCAGTCCGAGAAAGGCGTTCTTCACCTTCTCTGCCGTGACGAAATTGTCACGCTCCATGATTTCCTGATAGTGCTTGTTGATGCGCACCCGCATCTTGTCAAGCATGCGGTTCGTTTCGAGTGCCGCCGTGCTTCTGCCCGTGACACGTCCCCCTTTGGTGTCCCACAACTTGGGATCGATGGTCAGTTTGCAACTGAATTGCGTCTGGCTGCCGTCCACCGTGATGCGTCCCATGACGGGAACCGTCCCGTCTTTTTTCACTACCTGACGTTTGAGGTAGTAAATAACTGAAAATGTACTCTTCATCGTCCTTAATTTTTTTTGTTCAAAATTAGTTGGTGAAGAGCCCTCCTCTGATACGCAAATCGCGGAAGAACGGCGCAATCTTTTTTCGTTACCGGATTTTTTGCGTGAGTTGTCAGTAACTCACTAATCCTTAAAGCCTTGTTTCGTTATTCGTGTCCATTTCGTCACCTATTGGGCGTGGTTACGAACAAGTAACGTAGCTCCGTCTTGATTTGGCTTCGGCGTGGATTGTAATGGCTCTCGGAATAATTGGCAGCGTAAATGAAACCCCTGTAAATCAAATCCATTACCATATTCTTCCGCATTTCACTTTTTTGTAGTAACTTTGCTTTGATAAGATTAGGGATTACAAACAGCGAAAAAGTATCTCAGTTCCTCAATCTTTCCATCAATACCATTTATGCATATAAAACTCGCATAAAAGCCAAATCACTTGTTCCGAAAGAAGAGTTTGAATACTATATTATGCGGATAAAGAGAGCTTATAACTGATATTTATATCTGTATATAATCTCTTTTGAAATGATGTATATTGTTGATATATAGAGATATATCGTTTTTAACTATTTGTATCATGCATTGATTGCTTCTTTGCTGTTCTGTAACATACTAATTTTGCCATCAGT
>CDYN01015060.1_pt1 | contig 13541 bp, 9 predicted proteins | sample 554911 | NCBI WGS metagenome assembly CDYN01 (sample SAMEA3182083, study PRJEB8094) | gut metagenome | biome: human; feature: gut; material: Stool; isolation source: human stools | place: Canada | collected 2012-12-04
CTTGTAAATCCGGGTACAAAAGTAATACTTTCTTTGAAAAGGAAGAAGGGATTAGAGAAATTTTTCCCTAATTGAATCTCTTTTATAAATTCCTAACAATATCTGCAAACTGAATATTGCAATTTGAAAGATTATCGTTTACTTTGCAAGCCAGAACGTTCTCAATACGATGAAAATGAGATTAAATTATGATTAAACTATAATATGAAAGTAATTGATTTTAGCCAAACAAATTCGATTCTAAACCAGTACATATCCGAAATCAGAAATGTAGAAGTTCAGAATGACCGCCTGCGTTTCCGCCGTAACATTGAACGGATCGGAGAAATCATGGCTTACGAAATGAGCAAAGAGTTCCGATACTCAGTAAAAAACATCCGGACACCACTGGGCATTGCTCCCGTCAGCACACCGGACAACCAGCTTGTCATCAGTACCATCCTCCGCGCCGGCCTTCCTTTTCACCAAGGCTTCCTAAGCTATTTCGACGGAGCAGAAAATGCATTTGTGTCCGCCTATCGTAAATATAAAGATACCCTGAAATTTGATATACATATAGAATATATCGCATCTCCGCGTATTGACGACAAAACGCTGATTATCACCGATCCGATGCTGGCTACAGGCGGCAGTATGGAACTGAGTTATCAGGCCATGCTTACCAAAGGCCATCCCGCCGAAATTCACGTAGCTTCGATCATTGCCAGCCAACATGCAATCGATCATATCAAGAACGTATTTCCCGAAGACAAAACAACCATCTGGTGTGCTGCCATCGATCCTGAAATCAATGAACATTCCTATATTGTACCGGGGCTGGGCGACGCAGGCGATCTGGCTTACGGAGAAAAAGAGTAATTTCGATTAAAGATTCCTTCGATATTGCTGCGGCGACATCCCCATTTGCTTCTTGAAGAATGTGCCAAAATAAGAAGCATTGGGGAAGCCGAACTCATTGGAAATCTCCTGAATATTTTTTTGCGTATTCTTCAACAAAGAGATACACTTACGGATAATCGCCTTGAATACAAGTTCCTGCACCGTATACCCACAGATGCTTTTGGAAAGAGCCGAAAGGTATTTCGGAGACAGACAGAGTTTATCCGCATAGAATTCCACACTCCTTTCCTGCATATAATATTGCTCTATCAACTGGATGAGACGAACAAATATCTCATTTTTCCGCCCGCCCGTTTCTTGTCCGGCACTAATCAATTTACGGTTATAGACCGAACAAATACGATAGGTCAGTGCCAGCAGAAGAAGTTTCTGCTCATAAAGGCTAAACGCACTCTCCTCCATTTCCAGCACACTGTCTATCAAAGACATATACTTCATAATCTCATCTTCCTCGCCGGTATTCCATACACAAGAGAGTTCCGGAGTAAGTTTCGAATACATATACATGGAAACCACCGAGTTGCCGATAATATCACGTATCGGTTCTATCTGATAGGCAAGAATAAAAATTTCCACATCTTCGGTCTCCTGAAGTACTTGAAACCAAGATTCTTCATGAATAAACAAGGTTTCACCCGCCTTGGCTGAAGCGCACTTATTATCAAGAGAAAACTGGAAACTACCTTGCCGGCAGACAACCAAACCAAGCCCCTGCATCAGAAAAGGTTCTTTTAAAGAAGATGGAAAACAACTGAGCACACCTCCCGAACTGCATATATTCTTTCCGCTTTTCAGATCACGGTCAAGCTGTAATAAACGTTCCTGCTGAGTATCCATAACACTGACTCACTGATAAATTACTATTGAAAAACGATACTAAGTTAGCAATTTTCGTTTGGGATAAGGCACTACGAGCACAAAAATCATACAAATAACGCCTGCATAAATAGTCCACCCCGCCATTTCTTTCACAGCAGAGAGCGTAGCCTGCACCTGTATCCGCCCCTTGACGGACATGGCAGCCATGTTATGCGCTTCCGTTTCACTCTTTCCCTGATACTGCATTCCCTGCACGGTATTGGTATACGAAGCAGAAGCTTCGGGGTTTACCAGATCAACATTTTGTGCATAACGGGTAATATAATGTTGCTGGCGTTCCTGCAGTACATTTGAATAAATAGCCCCTCCGATCCCCGGTCCCAGTACCATACGGACGGTAAGCATAATGCAAATCCAGGTAGAAAGATATTTAAAAGGCATCCGCTGATTGGCATAAGCTGCTGTCAATGCATATAAAATCATCATTCCAATGGTACGAATAATTACGGGATACTTCATTCGTTCGTAAAGTCCGGCTGTCTGCACTTCAAAGTACATGAATCCTGCCGACAATGCCAGAAAGAAAAAGCCGAGAGCAAAAAGATATTTCAGATGCACCCCTTTAGACCCCAATACGATGGAAATCAAGGCACCGATAAAATAACCGACCATACACCAGTTTGCCAGCGATGCATTCTGTAAATTATCCAGGTGCATCCCGACTCCTGCATACACATTGACAAACATCGCACTGGAATTGATAATCATCAGCAGTAAATAAAGCAAAGCCCCCATACGAATGGTACGCAACCTCAGCGCCCCCAAAATAAAGTAGGAAGACCGCCGGGTAACATCCATATAAAGAAAAATCCTGGCAAAAAGGATACTGATCGCCGTTGCCCAGCAAATAGAGGTATCATCATACCAATCCAGCACCTTGCCATAAACCAGCACATAAGTGATGCACGTCAATGATACGCAAAATGCGGTCACATTGCCGAATTTGCGGAAATTGATGGGGAAACGTCCGGCGAAACCATGATTAGGCATCGTAATGAACAGTATCAGAATGGAAAGCAGCAGAATACCCATCATAAAATAGTATACATATTTCCATTCGTATTCGAAAGCCAGCCAAGCCGTTAGCGCCGTACCCATTTGCCCCAGGATCATAAAAAACAGATAAACTACCGGCTGGCTGACACATTTTTCGATATCCAGCTTATTCCATCCCGTCGCGTCTTTCGGTTCCATGCCGGGAGTAATATTACGCGTTGCCTCCATGCCAAAAGCATATTTGATCAGCGTAAACAGATTGACCATCATCAGTACCATACGCAGGAACCCTGTCAGCAGGCTGCAGAGTGCCAGCAAAAAGATACTGTCGGTTTTGGCACATACATAGCTGAATACATACATCAGTGCAAAACCTGCGATACACATCAGTTTCTCCCGTCGTATACAAACCAGTTCATACAAGAAGGGAGCAAATGCCGCCATACCGATGGAAGTCACAAAATTGGCAAACTGAATATGCTCGGAAATAATACCCAAGCCGCTCATCATCTCGGTACTGTTCACAGAGTATACCCCGCCCACCGAAAGAATCGGCAGGAAAAAGAACAGCAGGATAATAATACCTATCGGTTTGGGCACCCAATTGTAAAAAGGATAATTTCTAGGACACGAAGGCATGGCTATCAGAGTTTAGCTTTTACTACTACCATCATACCCGCCGCCAGCTTATCATTGTCTTCCTTCGATAAATCCGTAAAATCAATACGGACAGGGATACGCTGCTGTATTTTCACAAAGTTTCCGGCAGAATTGTCAGTCGGCACCAATGAATATTTAGAACCCGTCGCCCCGGATATAGCAGTTACTTTGCCTGCAAATTCTTTCTTGCTGATGGCATCTACCGTGATAGCCACCTCCTGCCCGATGCGGAGATTCTCTATCTGCGTTTCTTTATAATTAGCAATAATCCATTTTTGTGTATCGGGCAGAATATATGTAATGCATTGCCCTGCTGTAATAAACTGCCCTTCTTCCAGAGAACGTCTGCCTAACTTGCCATCGCAAGGAGCCAGTACAACCGTATACGATAGATTCAGTCGTGCCATTTCAAGCGCAGCCGTAGCACGCTGAATGGCAGCTTCCGTATTCTCACGACGGTGAGATACTTCATTCACTCCCGAAAGAGCCGCCTCCCGCTGGCGCCTGGTTGCTTCCAGCTTCTTAAAGGTAGCTTCATACTCCGTTGTAATCTGTTCCAACTGGATAGGTGTCGCCGCATTTCGTTTGACCAGATTTTCATACCGCTGACGGTCTTTCTCCAATTTTGCCAGCCGGATTTCTATTTCAGCTATAGACGCATCATACACAGATGCAGTTGTTTGCGTAGTCTGCAAGGTAGCATTTATCACAGTGGCGCCTGCCTGCGCATCCTTCAGTGCAGCCTCAGCTTCCATCACCCGGATTTTATATTCGCGGTCGTCCAGCACCAGCAAGGTATCACCTTTGCGTACCTGCTGATGTTCCGTAAAATAAATCTTATTAATATAGCCCGATGCACGCAGATTGACAGGCGACACATATTGCTCTATCTGCGCATCATTGCTGGTTTCCGTCTGCCTATAGCCCAGAAAGAGAAAAACAATTTCAATTACTCCCCAAGCAATTACAGCAACTCCAAACAGACTTACTACAATCTGCCAGCGGCGTAATTTTCTCATTTTCTTAGCTTTCTCCTGATGCGTACTAGAGACTGTATTATTTTCCTTTGTTTCCATATGAATGATTCAATTAGTTATCTGTTATTTGAACAGGGATGAGATCTGTCCGGTTAGTTTCAGTAACATCAGGTTGGTCACCCGATAATTATAATGTGCACTAATGTAGTTGTTCTGTGCCTCGCTCATCCGCATTTCATCCTGCAGAACTTCAGTCATTGAAGTGATTCCTTCCCGGTAGCGGTCGGTAGTAACCGTATACACTTCTTCGGCAAGCAGATAATTGTCTTTCTGTTTCTTAAAGTTCCGCTGGTTATTCATCAAGTCATTTACAGCATTCAGATACTGTGTTTGCAGATTCTTCTGTGTATCCAACCGTGAAAGTTTCATGGTTTCAATATCGATCATTGCTTTCCGGATCTTATACTTCTTATCCAAACCATCAAAAATAGGAATACGCAAAGTCAGTCCCACTCCATAAGAACGGAACCAATGATTGGACGGACCGGAATGAAACCAATGATAAGCCTCATCAGTATAAGCGGCAAACCTCCAGTTTCCCGTCAGATTGAGAGAAGGAATATAGCCATTACTGATCAATCGTTTCTGCCGCTCTGCCAGCTGCACCTGTGATTGAAGCAACTGAAGCTCATAGAGGTTTTCCGACAACCCGGTCAAAGCAACCGTAGCGATACTGTCCGTGTTTACCGGCAATAAACCGATTTCTTTTTCCGCCGGATAATCCATGATATACTTCAACATATTAAGTTGTTGTGTCATCATCGCCTGTGCATTGTCATACTGCACTTTCAGATTTTCCAGATTAATATTCACCCGCTTCAGATCAACTTCCATCGCCATTCCATTATCAAAGAAAGCCTGTGTGATATTTCTCAGTTCTTCCAATCGGGTGATATTGGCTTTTATCAATGCAATCTGTTCCGCAGTGACCTGTCCCAGATAGTACATTTTACTGATCTGCAAGATCAGATCTTCCCGTGCCTTTTCATACGAAAGCCGGCTCATCTCATCCACAATCTCTGCTATGGAAATCGAAGTATAGAGAGTCTGATTATAAAGCGGCATCTGCAATTCTACCCCGACATTGGCACCATATTGCAGCGTTCGGGTGATATTATAAGGTACTCCATAGGAAGAGCCGTCTGTTACTGAGACAGGCGGATCGATATTATCATTAAAGTTGGCAAAGCCATTGATTTGCGGCAACAACTTCACCCGATTCTCCGAAATGCCATACTTACTTTTCTGCATCGCTTTTCGTTTTCCCTGTAAAGAGAGATTGTTCTCAATCCCTATACGAAGGCAGTTCTCCAGAGTCAGAATATTCTGTGCGCCTCCATGAATGGCAGGGAGGCAAAAAAAGGTAAAAATGAACAATAGTCTTTTCATAATAATCGCTCTATATTCAGGCACAAATTTAATGGGTTGCGACAAAATGGGACTATCCATATATCGACTGTTTATGTTCATATTTTCCTTTTTCAGTCCTGATTTCCGCCTTAATTATTATAATGTCACTATATTAATAGACAAATCTTCGTCCTTTGTCGATTTCCTTTTCTTCTGTTTAAAGAACCACTTAACTTTGGAATATAAAATCAATTAACAGCAAAACAGCGTTTGTTTTTCATAATTTTTTAGTGAATGCATAAGCGGCTCTCTTCGGGATGAAGAGAGCCGCTTAAGGTATATAGAGTACAATATAGTACAAGATCAGAAAAAAGTTTAAGAGTTCTCAGCCTCCTTTTTTTTCGGAGTTGTTAACTTCTTCTTGCTGAACCAAATCAGAATCATCACCCCGATCAGCAATAAAGCCAGTGATGCATAAGCTATGCTTTCCGTTATATGCAAGCTCTGCGGGTCAAACCACATCTCAATCGTATGCTTGCCTGCGGGGACATTCATTACACGCAAGATATAGTCAGCACGGGCAATATCCACCGGCTGTCCGTCAATCTTGGCCTGCCAGCCCGGATAATAGATCTCAGAGAAAACAGCCACCCCATCCTTAGCAGAAGAAGTCTCATATACCAGGCGATTCGGTTCATAGCTGGTCAGACGGATGACAGACAAGGAATCCTTATAACCTTCTGTCACACCCTTCAACTGATCTTTAAACTTCGCATCGACCACTGCTGTCTCCCTTGGAAGAATATCATTCAGCGCATCAATCTCTTCATTTGCATTATTGACATACTGCACCTTATCCACAAACCAGGCGTTACCATACGCATAAGGGTTCTCAACAGGAACCGTCTGCCCTTGTTGTCCGGCAGGGAAGATAAAGTACTTCGTATTCAGCATATTCAGCACACGGAATTTAGAAGCGTCCACACTATCCATCGCACCGCCTGCGGCGGCAACTTCCTGATAGGCATCCTTCATTTCCGGAGTTATATGATGATCGATCATTTCCTGATAACGACGCAACTTGGCCGCATGATAACCACCCACACTCTTATGCCAATATGAGGTATTATTTTCATTGAAAGTATTGCCGGGAAATCCTACGAAATTCAACACCCGATAATTCAAAGCCGTATCCTGAAGAATTATCTCATCCGTCTGAGTTTTAACGAATGCTCCTGTCTGGTTTGACTTTGATACAAATTGTTCATCATTCAAATAGCGCTTATTGACAGTCCACATATCAATCAGACACAGAAGCACGATACCTGTCATAGTAAAAGAAGCCTTCAACTTTTTCTGCTGATAAAGGAATAATAAGAAGCATCCTACTACTATAATAAAGAAACTGCGCCATGCATCCGAAGTCAGCATCGCCTTACGCATTTCGGCCAGATTCGTAATAATTGGAGATAAATACTCAGCAGGCAGTCCTTGCTGCAGAGCTGCCATCTCTTGTGCCGGAATATAACTAGAGAAGAAAACTCCCGGGGCAACAGCCAGAATCAGTGAAACACCGGCTGTCAATACCAAAGTGATAATTACTCCTGTCCGATTTTCTTTCAACTTTAATATTTCCGGTTTAGCCAGCACTTCTTTTAAGGCAAAGACCGCTAATAAAGGTATCGTAAATTCAGCTATAACTAGGATAGAAGATACGGCACGGAACTTGTTATACATCGGTACATAATCGATAAAAAAGTCCGTAAGTCCCATAAAATTCTTTCCCCACGAAAGTAGAATAGAGAAGATGGTAGCTCCCAGTAAAGCCCATTTCAGCGGTCCTTTGACAATAAAGCACCCCAATATAAACAGAAACAAAACAAAAGCTCCCACATAGACCGGTCCGGAAGTCATGGGCTGATCGCCAAAATACTGTGTCAGCTGCGAATAGATGTTACTATACATCGGATTCGCTTTTGCCATAGCTGTCTCATTCTTGGATAACGGAACCGATGCTCCTCCCTTTACATTCGGAACCAGCAAAGTAAGCGTTTCACCAATTCCATAACTCCAGTTCGTTATATAGTTACGGTCCAGTCCGCTGCTGGTCTGATTAGCTGCAGGCCCTTCCTGTTTCAGTTCACTCTTCCCGCGCATAGTCTCCTTACTATACTCATAAGTATGGTATAGATTGGAGAGGTTCGCACACACTCCTATCATCGCAGCCAATGCCAGAACGGCACTTGCCTTGAAAAAATGTGGCAGTTCCTTCTTCTTATAAGCATCTTCAAAGTAAGCTCCTACAAAAAACAGGATGACAAACATGAAGTAGTAACTCATCTGAATATGGTTCGACTGAATCTGAAGCGCGATAAACAAAGCGGTAATAATCCCTCCCAACAGATATTTCTTCCGATAAGCCAGTACAATACCGGCAATCGTAGGCGGAATATAAGCCAATGTGACAAATTTCCAGATATGCCCTGCCGATATCAAAATAAAGAAATAGGAGGAGAAGGCCCAGATAATCCCCCCTAAAGCAGATAACCAGACAGATAGCCCGAATGCCCGCAAAAGGATATAAAACCCGAGCATCATGATGAAAGTCAGCACCACATAAGGCGGAAGATACAAATGATAGATGTTTTCTATCCACTTCAGCGGTTTGGTAGAATCATAACTCGGAGACATCTGATAGGTAGGCATGCCACCAAAAAGAGAGTTTGTCCAGCGGGTACGTTCTCCTGTACGTTCAAGATATTCCTGAGCTTCTTGACCGGCTCCCACTCCAGCCACCGTATCGTGCTGAAACAGAATACGACCTTCGATATCAGCCGGAAAAAAATAAGCAAAAGAAAGAATGATAAAAGCTAAAATAGCAATTAAGTCGGGAAGGAACTTCTTCATAAAATTGACAATTGACAATTGACAATTGACAATTGACAATTGAAGGTCAACAATAACAGCCCGGCAGATCACTCGTTCCATATAGCTGTTCATTGTCATTTGTCAACTGTCAATTGTCAATTAAATTAGTATCTATAATGTTCAGCCTTATAAGGTCCGTCTACCGATACACCGATATAAGCGGCCTGTTCCGGAGTCAGCTTCGTCAGTTTCACCCCGATCTTTTCGAGATGCAGGCGAGCTACTTCTTCATCCAGGTGCTTCGGCAAGCGGTATACATTTACTTCGTATTTCTTGTTGAACAACTCGATCTGAGCCAGTGTCTGATTGGTAAATGAGTTACTCATCACGAATGACGGATGGCCTGTCGCACATCCCAGATTCACCAGACGACCGTCAGCCAGCAAAAGAATGCTGTGACCATCCGGGAAATAATAGCGGTCTACCTGCGGCTTGATGTTTACACATTTGATGCCCGGATAATGTTTCAACGCATCCACCTGGATTTCATTATCGAAGTGTCCGATGTTACATACGATCGCCTGATCTTTCATTTTCTCCATGTGGTCAATGCGAATAATATCGATATTACCCGTAGTAGTCACGAAGATATTACCTTCGGCACAGGCATCTTCCATCGTTACGACTTCGAAACCTTCCATAGCAGCCTGCAACGCACAGATCGGATCGACTTCCGTCACAAGCACACGCGCACCATAAGAGCGCATTGAATGCGAACATCCCTTGCCCACATCACCGTAACCACATACAACCACTACCTTACCGGCAATCATCACATCGGTCGCTCTCTTGATACCGTCAGCCAGTGACTCACGACATCCATAGAGATTATCAAACTTAGACTTGGTAACCGAATCGTTCACATTAAATGCCGGGAATAGCAATTTGCCTTCTTCCTGCATCTGATACAAACGGTGTACACCGGTCGTTGTCTCTTCCGATACGCCTCGCATTTCCTCAGCCACACGATGCCAGCGAGTCTTATCCTCAGCCAATACTTTTTTCAGAATGGCATTCAGTTCGATTTCATCTTCCGCATGCACTTCCTTGTCCAATACGGCAGCATCATTCTCTGCATCATAACCGACATGAATCATCATAGTAGCGTCACCACCATCGTCTACAATCACGTTCGGACCTTTTCCGCCGGGGAAATTCAATGCTTGCAATGTGCACCACCAGTAATCGGCAAGATTCTCGCCTTTCCATGCAAATACTGCAACACCGGAAGCGGCAATCGCAGCAGCAGCATGATCCTGTGTTGAATATATATTACAAGAGCACCAGCGGACTTCAGCTCCCAATGCAACCAGTGTTTCAATCAGTACGGCGGTCTGGATGGTCATATGTAATGATCCCATGATACGGGCACCTTTTAATGGTTTGGATTCTCCATACTTTTCGCGTAGAGCCATCAGGCCGGGCATTTCTTTTTCTGCCAAATCGATTTCCTTGCGTCCGAAATCAGCAAGTGTAATATCTGCCACTTTATAAGGCAGAGTAGAGAATAATTCTGTAGACATATTGTAAATCATTTAAAATGTAATTGGTGCAAAGATAGAACATTCTGATTAGTAGGGCAAAAGCTATCCTTCTTTTTTATAAAAAAAACACTTACACCGGGCTCCCATTGGCTAACCAATATAATATGCATATATAAAATGCGGTGAACATCTTACTAATGTCCACCGCATTTTATATATGACAATCAACGTTACTTCTTTTCAGCTTTCGTTATCGGCGCGCTCAGCATTTCCTTATACTTCGCAGGATCATTCAATACCTTTATTGCTTCCTGCAAATCATCATCATCCTTCAGTTGCTCGATAATACCACCTCTCTGGAAATAATAACGCTTGATAATTTCATTAGCAATCATTCTCTTGATATCCTTAGAGAAATAATCCAGGTCACGGTCAAGATTATGATTCAACTTCTTTTCCAGTGCCTTGAACTCTTCGGCAGCATCTGTCATATAGCCTTCAAATTCAGCAGCCTCTTTCAGTGTTTTCAGAATCTTCTCACTCTGCTGGTCATATTTGAAATCGGCCTTCTTCACCAGTTCCTTGAAATCATTGTAATCAGCATCCGTCACTACAAACTTTTCAGGAGCAGCTACAGTAGGATGCTTCAAGCAGTATTGAGTTGCATAGTCAAAAATCAGATTATCACGTACGAGATAGAACAAGATATTCGGGAGTTTTTCCTGCTTGACAGTAATATCAGGCATTACACCACCTCCGTCACGTACTTCACGTCCGGCAGCAGTATAGAATACGTTAGTCAGACTGTCGGGAATCGTCCCCACACTTCCATCTTCGTTCCGGTGCTTATAGTCGATCGCCTGCACACAACGTCCGCTTGGGATATAATATTTGGAAGTAGTCACTTTCATCATTCCTCCATAAGGTAAAGAACGGGGAACCTGTACAAGTCCCTTTCCAAATGTACGGTTACCAACAATAACGGCACGATCAAGGTCTTGCAATGAGCCCGACAGGATTTCTGAAGCAGAAGCCGTACCACTGTTTACCAATACGGCAATCGGAATATCCAGATCCAGCGGTTCACGCAAAGTCTTGTATGTGTTGCTTGCCTGTTTCGTCTTTCCCTTGGTGGTTACGATTACTTTTCCACGGGGCAGGAAGTAATTGGCAATTTCCACTGCTTCATCCAACAGACCGCCACCGTTATTACGGAGGTCGATGACCAGAGAAGTAGCTCCCTGTTTCTTCAGATCCAGCAATGCTTTTTTGAAATCCTTGGAAGGGTTGCCGGAGAATGTGCTCAGGCTGATATATCCCACCTTATTATCCATCACGGTAGCATATGGGATGGCAGGGGTCTGAATAGATTCACGTACGATAGTAAACTCCATCGGGGTTTGTCCGCCTTTCTCATTAGGACGCTCCACTTTCAGTTTAAAGCTCGTACCCGCCTGTCCGCGCAACATCTGGCTGACTTCCGAATTATTCTTTCCAAGGAGATCTTTTCCGTCTATTTCCATCAGGATATCTCCCGCCTTCAGTCCCGCTTTGGCCGCCGGAGTTCCTTCGAACGGTTCGGCAATCATGGAACGCTTCAGCTTCGTATTATAGGTAATAAGAGAACCGATACCTCCAAAGCTTCCTTTCACCATCTGCTCCAGTTCGCTTTGATCTTCCTCCGGGTAATATTCTGTATAAGGATCCAGCGAGAAAAGCATATTGTCGATTCCTTCGCGAATGGTCTTGTTCGGATCAATGGTATCCACGTAGAACATATCCAGTTCTTTCACAATCGCATTAAATGTATCCAGATTCTTGGCAATCTGGAAATTGCGGTCGTCTCCACTCTTAAAACTAAAGAAAGCTACAGTAGCTATTACAGCCACCAAAACAAGAGCTATCCGCCTATTCAGCAATTTTTTCATATATCTTTCATTAAAATGAGACGTAAAAGTAACTCAAACCTTGGTTATTCCGCCAGAACCTTGTTAATATTTAACTTAATTTCATCCCAGCGTTCCGGAGAGATTGTTGTTCCAATCACCTGAATAACATTTCCCGAGAGAATAGAACCAATTTTTGCACATTTTTCGAGCGAGTATCCGCACGTCAGACCATACAGAAATCCGGCAGCGAAATAATCGCCTGCGCCGGTGGTATCCAGAACTTTTTCTACAGGAATAGCCGACACTTTAATTTCTTCCGTACCTTTACGGATATAAGATCCGTTTGCTCCAACTTTCACAATAGCAATGCTGCATTTCTTGGCTATCACTCTCAGAGCTTCCTCCGGTTCTTCGCCGGTAAATGCTTTCGCTTCTTCCTCGTTTGCAAAAACGATATCCACATACTTATTTATTAATAAGGAGAAAAATTCCAGATCATTCTCCACGATATTATAACTTGCCATATCGAGACAGATTTGCAGACCAGCCTCTTTAGCCAGTTCGATGGCATGAAGAATCATTTCGTGATCCTGAACAAGGTATCCTTCTATAAATAAGTATGCATATCCTTTGAACATCTCCAATGTCAGATCTTCAGCTTTCAAAGAAGCGGCCGCTCCCAGATAAGTACCAAAAGTACGCTCTCCATCCTGAGAAATAAAAGTAGATGCCACTCCCGAAGGGAGCTGTTCGGAGGTCAATAAATTGTCTTCAATATTATTATTCTGCAGATTTTTCCGAAAAAAATCGCCATAATGATCATTTCCTACTTTTCCAATAAACCCTGTTCCGGCACCCAGACAAGCGAGTCCAAGTATGGCATTTCCTGCCGATCCACCTGTTGCCAGATGCGTTTTCATTTGTGAAAATTTTGTGTTAATCTGCTGTAACTTAGCGTCATCGATGAGTTGCATGCTTCCCTTGGGTAGTCCCAGTTCATCCAAGAGTGTATCGTCTTTCAGGGTTGCAAGTACGTCTATCAGGGCGTTGCCCAATCCTATTATTTTGTCCATTCTCAATATTTTTTTTGCAAAGATATTGCATATTTCAAAAAAACCTACTACTTTTGCATCGCAATTGAGAAAAACATTCTTCCTTAGCTCAGTCGGTTAGAGCATCTGACTGTTAATCAGAGGGTCCTTGGTTCAAGTCCAAGAGGAAGAGCAAAACTGAAATTCTTGATTGCAACATTCTTCCTTAGCTCAGTCGGTTAGAGCATCTGACTGTTAATCAGAGGGTCCTTGGTTCAAGTCCAAGAGGAAGAGCAAAACTGAAATTCTTGATTGCAACATTCTTCCTTAGCTCAGTCGGTTAGAGCATCTGACTGTTAATCAGAGGGTCCTTGGTTCAAGTCCAAG
>CDYN01009376.1_pt1 | contig 13530 bp, 9 predicted proteins | sample 554911 | NCBI WGS metagenome assembly CDYN01 (sample SAMEA3182083, study PRJEB8094) | gut metagenome | biome: human; feature: gut; material: Stool; isolation source: human stools | place: Canada | collected 2012-12-04
CTTATGGACGCAGGGAACTGATCCTCCGCAAGGCGGACTGGTTACATAGCCGGATGGGTGGAAGTCCTTACGAATGGATATTGTCCGGGCGGTACTGGGAACTGGTTTCGGATGTCCCAGCCGGCAAACGCGATACGTTTTATCGCTTTTATACGCATTCGGACCTCTGTGCCCTCTGTGATCGGTTGAAAGAGATATATCTGCGGTATGATTCATTGGAAGATGCATTAGCTGCAAGCTCCTACCCGAATCCGGTTTTTAAATTGCAGGATCTCTTTTCCGGCATAAACGGTATTCCGGTGATGGGTGGCACTTCTGCCTGTAAACGCCTGGCTATGTTCCTTCGCTGGATGGTCCGGACCGATGGAATCGTCGATTTCGGGATTTGGCAGACTGTCTTTCATCCCCGCCAATTGATTATTCCGCTGGACACGCATGTTCACCAAATTTCACTGGAACTTGGTTTGACACAGCAGCGAACCGCCACCCTGAAAACGGCGCTTGAGATAACCGAGGCCCTGTCGCATATCTTCCCGGATGATCCTTGCCTGGGCGATTTCGCCTTGTTCGGATATGATATAAATAAGGGAAAATAAGTGGTTTTGGAAGGCGCTGAGTCCGATGATTTCGGTTGATGGCTTGTTGAATCTCCTTTGTTTTAAAATCATAATGCAAAAAGAAAGATGGAAAGAGAAAGAAATAAGATAACTTCCGTTTGCGTGTATTGTGCCTCCAGCACGCAGGTCGCTTCGGCATATCGGGAGGCTGCGACCGAGTTGGGACATCTGTTGGGCGAACGGAACCTGAGAGTGATCAACGGGGCTGGCAATTCGGGCCTGATGTGTGCCGTGTCGGATGCTGCGCTGGCTTCCGGCGGGACTGTGACCGGTGTGATCCCTCGTTTTATGGTAGAACAGGATTGGTGTCACAAGGGGCTTACCGATCTGGTCGAAGTCGACAGTATGCATGAGCGCAAACAACGAATGGCTGATCTTTCGGATGCCGTGATCGCTCTTCCGGGCGGATGCGGCACTCTCGAAGAATTGTTGGAAGTCATTACCTGGAAACAGTTAGGCTTGTATCTCAACCCGATTGTCATCCTGAATATAAACGGCTACTTCGATCCTCTTTTGGAGATGTTCCGCCGGGCCGTCGACGAGCATTTCATGCGCCCGCAGCATGCAGCACTTTGGGCGGTCGCTTCTACCCCAGCCGAAGCTGTCGGACTGATTTTTTCGGAACCGGTTTGGGATGCGAATATTCGTAAATTGGCTTTGGTATGAATTAGGGATGGCGCGTCAGTTTAAACGCATTAACCTCCGGCGTGCGGATGCCCGGTTTTAACTCTCCGCCAATTATGATTACCGTGTTGGCATTGTTTGCGATGCCGGCACCGGCACGTGCCAGTTCTTCGTAGTTGCCTAAGTGGGTCCAGTGTTTTGTGAAAGTATTGTATTGTAACAGGGAGGTATTGAATTTATACCAGTCGGCAGGATGTAGCAGATAATCCGGCTCGGGGTGGTTTAGGGCGTCGCGGAAACGGTCGTAGTTCACGCCTCCTACCAGCAGGATGGAGCTGTCGCCTGATGCGATGGCGCAACCTCCTGTAACGGTACGGTGGGAACCGCCTGCTAAAGAAGGCAGGAATCCTTCATTTCTCCACTGTTTTGTCTTCGGATGATAAGAAAGCATATCTGTGCAAACAATGGCTTCCTGATGGGCGGATGCCGGCTGGAAACCGCCTGCCAGATAAAGTCGTATGCCATCCTCGGATTGCTGTGCCGTGAGGACAGGCTGTACTCGGGCAGGTCCGGGGAAATCCGGAAGCCGGACCCATTCCTTTTGAAGCGACGGTGTTAGCTGTAATGAAAAGAGTGGGTTCGTAGGGGCGGTTTGCGAACCGTCCTGACCTATTGGGACCGTTTGCGGCTTGCCCTTACCCCCGGCGACATACAGGCAACCATCGGCGTATGTGGCCGAGAGATTATCCAACGGCATGGGAAGTGGCGGCAGTTCGGTGATATGCAATTGTTGTTTTTCCCCGTCCCAGTTGACGAAGAAGACCTGTCGGGAGACCTCTTTATTGTTATTTCCTCCGATCCAAACGAGCCCTTCGGGGGTTGTGACCGATGCCCCGTAAGCAAGCGGTATTGGCAGTTTGCCGATCCTTTTCCATCCGGCATGAGATCGGGCGGTTATATCTAATGCATATATATTGCAGTAGTATTCTTTTGTTCCCCCTTCGGCCGCCGGTTTGCCGGGGAAGTTGCATCCGCCGGCCACGAACAACTGCCCGCCACTGACACCGGTAAACGGAGCAGATACGCCTAATGATGGGCTTTTTTCAGTGCCGGGTAGGTCGGGCAGCCGAAACCAGCTGACCGGAGCCGCTTCCGAACGGAATGTCGAAGCCGGCAGCCCCGCTTCGTTCACTAAATTGGCACGGGTGAAAGGTTGCCAGCCGTAACGGACGAATTTCGGATTCCGGATTTGGCCGCTCCATACTTTTACTGTCTTTCCATCGATGATTTGTGCCTCTGCGGGGACGAATAAACCATCGTGTTCGGCTATCTCGAAAGTACGCAGTTTGTCGCCGTCGGAACTGTGCATGCCTTTTCCGTAATCGAATGTGACATAGGCAGTGCTGTCCTTGAATATCACCGATCGGTAGAGTGGGCCGGAAGGAAGGATCTCGTGCCCGTATGTCTTGTTGAGTGCCCAGTGAGCGAGGCGTTCCCCTATCTCCCGTTTGTGGCGCGGGTGGACATCCAGGGAGTCGCCATGGTCGCTGCTGACCGCCATGCCGCTGTTGGGGATCGATTGGAGCATCCGGCGCTGGCTGTCCCGGAACCAAGGCCAGCTGGGACGGTCGATGCTGGATAGTTGCACATAATAGAAAGGCAATTCTTCCGCCCAGTTCTCCCGCCAGTTTTTTGTCAAAAGATGGAACAACTTCTCATGTGCTTCCATATTGTGAGCGTTCGATTCTCCCTGATACCAGATGATACCCCGTATCGGGAACTTTTCGAGCGGCTGGATACCGGATTCGTACAAGTAACAAGGCTCGTAAGGATGCCGTTGCTGTTTGTTCGTCGATTTACGGATATTGAGGGCGGCGCGTTCCCGCGCCCAGTCCTGGATAAAATTATTCTGCTTCCAGTCGTAGAGGATGTCGGGGAATTCGAATTCCAGCGTCTTGCGGTCTATCCAGGCTTCCGCCGGTGAACCGCCTATAGCGTTCAGGATAAGTCCGACCGGGACCTGCAAGCTGTCTGACAACATCTGTCCGAAGGCAAAGGCTACGGCGGAGAAACGGTTCGTCGTTTCCTCGTTGCATTCCTTCCATTCAGTATCCCGGTAATATTGGAGCCTGTTGAGGGAGTCCAGTGTCGAAATGTCCCATTCCACCGCATTTGTCAGCCAACGTGGTTTCATATCGAAAAGACGGATTTGCGGTTTCCTTGCGGCAAATTCCAGAAAAGCCTTTCGTTGGCTGTCAACGGCACTGCTCACCTGAAATGCCATATTCGACTGTCCGGAGCAAAGCCATACTTCGCCGATCAGGATATTCGTATAATCCAGTTTCCCTGATTCGGCGGAGATACTCAACGTGTACGGGCCTCCTGCCTTCATCGGTGGCAGGATGACCGACCATTTCCCGTCCGAGGCCGTTATCGCTTCGCCTTTCTGTCCGGCGATGCTGACCGTCACTTTTTCTCCGGCATTGGCTGTTCCGGCTATCCGGAGCGGTTTCTCCCGTTGGAGTACCATATTGTCCGAATAGATCACGGGCATTTGGAGACCACCGTAATTTCCGGTCAATGCCCGGTAGACCGTCCGTGCGATGATTCCGGCTCCTTCGGCTGTGGGATGCAAGGCGTCGGGCAAGAGGTCAGGGCGGTCATAAAGTTCTGTATGCAGGTCAATCAGTCCGGTGTGGGCGAGTACTGCGATATCTTCAATGTTTTGTTGTATCTGCCAGTACCAGTCGCGTGTGCCCGATTTGAAGCGCGTATGGCGGTGGGAGATCGGTGTCAGGCGGCAGATCCATATTTCACACTTCGGGTTCGCTTGCCGGAAAGCATCGATCAGGATCAGATAATCCTTCGTGAAGTCATCCCGGTAATTCGGCCAGTCGCGCGGATCGGTGTCGTTCAGTCCGAGGTGGATGACGACCCGGTCGGCGGCAAAGTCGAGGGCGGCCTTGCATTCCTCCTGCTCGTTGTAAGGACGGTGTCCCTTTCGCAATAGCGTCGCCCCGCTTTTTCCGAAATTGGCGACTTCGTATTCGTTGCCCAACATCCGTTGGAGCTGGGCGGGATAACTGTTCTTTTCGCGGTTCTCAATTCCGTGACCATACGTTACGCTGTTGCCTACACAGGCCACCTTGATCTTTTGCGCCTGGATCGTGGCACTAAATACGATGAATAAACAGAGCAGAATATTTTTCATTTGCTTATCGTTTCTTATCGGGTGAATAGACCAGGCCGTCCACAGCCTTTTCACCATCCGGTGTGACAAATACGAATGTGAACATCCACTTCGGCAAGCGGATTTCCGGCGCGGTGAACTTTCCGACCGGAAGTTTCATGAATACCTTGTTCCATCCTTTCTGCAGATGGACAGGCATGGGAGGACGCACGACCCAATTCTCGTTGCCGAGCAGCACTTCGTTGGATTTGGTCCGGTGCGTTGCCGTCCATACCGGGGGCAGGATTTCCCGGTCGTTGACCCACACTCGGCTTTCCCGGTAATCCCATTTTCCCGGAAGTGGCGGCAAGTCCATTTCCGAACGGCTGTAGTTCTGAAACTCTATCCAGGCGCCTACATCCTGTGCTTTAGGCGAGTAGACCCAGGTCCAGGCATACGCCGTGTGGTTCTCTTGCGGCTCTTTGTAGATCCCTGGAACAAGCGTCCCCCAGACATGGCGGAGGTAGATGCCTGCGCCGGTCGCATCCTGTGTCTCATACGTCTTGTTTTCGTATGTATAGTGGGATTTCAACTCCTTTTCGGGCGGGAATGATGCCGTCAGGTCGCCTTGGTTCGGGAATGCGTCCGTAATACGCCACTTGACGTTCGTTTGTTTGACGTAAGCGAACGGATATCCCCCGAAACAATGTTCCTTATGCCAGAGCAGGCGGTTCTCGAAATTGGCGAAAGCTTTGAACGCCTCGCTGTCTTCCGATGGTAAAACCGTCCCTTGCTTGTCGAAATATTCAGTTCCGCCCCCTCTCCACGCGCGTTCGGCCATGGCGAGCATATTCGGGTAGAAATTATTCTGTTTGACGATATCGGCTTCCGGCTGGATCATCCGGTCGTTCCAGATTGCCAGGATCGTGCCTGCCAGATCATCGCTGCCCTGCAGCTCGTTGTAGATGCGGCTGTTGTAGAGGGCGAAGAGGTCGGCAAACGTGTCGAAATGGTTCAGATAGTGGAAACGGGAGTCGATCGCCGGAATCCCTTTCTGGGCTTTTCCTCGGTAGCTCCACAGATGCGTCATGTCGATCTCTCCCGGCTTGTAGTGCCATCCCGGATTCCAGGAGATCACCTTTTTCCCCTTGGAGCGGACATAAGCGACCATTTCGGGTACGAAATCCGGATTGGTGAACTGCACCTCGTCTGTCCCGATATGCAGGTAAGGGACATCGAACGTTTCGCAAACCTCGTCGATCAGGAGTTTCAGTATCTTCATCCCTTCCGGGCTTTGCATGTCATGGCGGAAAGTACGGACGAAAGCGGCACTGTGTCCCGGCATGTCGATCTCCGGGATCAGCAGGACATGATGTTGCTTGCAGAAAGCGGCCAATTCCCGTGCCTCTTCCAGCGTGTAGTATTTCCCCGGCTGGCGGGTCGTGTTGACGCTGTCGTTCAGCATTGGGAACACCTTGCTTTGCAGGCGCCATGCCTGATTTTCCGTCAGGTGCCAGTGAAAGACGTTTATCTTGTAACGTGCCAGGATCGCTATTTCCCGTTTCAATTCGTCCGTCGAGATATAGGTGCGTCCTACATCCTGCATGAAGCCGCGGATGCGAAAGGCGGGCCAGTCGGTGATCTCGCATCCGGTGATTGCAATGCCGTTGCCTTTCTTTTCCGTCAATTGGCGTAATGTCTGGATTGCCCTGTAAACGCCCGTTTCGGTGATGGCTTCGATCTCCACTCCTTTTGATGTGACACGCAGTTTATAGGCTTCGTTGCGATTGAGAGGGATATCGGGGAAATCCTCCACCCATTTGACCGATAGTGCCGGATGGCTTGACGGATTGCCCGTTATCTTATTGCCTGCCGGTTGTTCCATGCCTATGGAACAAAAGTTTTCCGTAAGGGAAACAAAAGTTCCCCTATATTGAAACTTTTTCCCGTTCCATGCCACTTTCTGCGGCCATGGAAGCAAATGAGGGATATTGGCAGCACAGGCAGCCAATATCCCTATATATAAACTTATCAATATGAAGAGTATGCGTTTCATGCAGGACTACTTGACCAGATCGGTCAGTTTGACAGCTTGAAAAGTCATATGGGCGACGCTCGATTCGTAGAAGATGCCGACTGTCTCCTTGTCGATCATGGACAAGCAAGAATAACCCCAGCTTTCGTCTTCGTCCAGTGTCACTTGGTTGGAAAGCGGCCAGGTCATGCCTCCGTCGGTACTTACTTTTATGGTAATATGGTTACGTCCCTTCGTCGTGTTCGGGTTGGAGAAGATCAGCAGGTCTTTCCCCGTGATGTTGTCTTTAGCGTCCACGTGGATGAGGCTTGCCATACAAACCGGTTCCTGCAGGGCACTGCGGCTGGACGGATGTTCATACCAGGTCTTGCCCAAATCGCGGGTGGTGGCCACGGCGCGGCTGCCTCCCCGGTTGTCACGCATGTTCAGCATCAGGACACCCGGTTCGATCTCGGCTACCTGCGCCTCGGTCGTGTTCGTACGTGCCAGATTATGCAGATGCCAGGTGGTTCCCCGGTCTTTGCTGTACATGATACCGGCGTTCGGTATACGGGTGGAGTCGATGAACTGGATCGGGAAAACCAACGTCCCGTCTTTCATCGTGATACCCCGGCCCGGTCCTTGCAACAGGAAGTACCAGGAAGGATCTTTCACCTGCGGAGTGATGTTGATCGGCTGGCTCCAGGTCTTGCCGTCGTCTTCGCTTTTGACGAGCATCAGCTGGGCGGTGCTGTCGGCCGACATACCCGGCATGGAATTCCACCAGGCGCGTCCGTTCCCCATGCCATGTGTCCAGGCAGCAACGATCCAGATCGTATTTGTCTTTTCATCCACCAGGATAGACGGGTCTCCCACACCGTTCTGTGCGTGAGGCAGACCGCCCGTTTCGCCGAACGTCATCGCAACACGCATCGGTTCCCAGGTCTGTCCTTTGTCGGTGCTGCGGCTTACCCCTATATCGACCATTTCCTGCAGGTCCACACTGCTGTTGTAGCGGATATCGTACACGCCCAGAAGCGTCCCGTTGTTGGTCGTTACCAGCCCCGGAATACGGTAGGCCGAAGCCCCGTCGTCACCGGCGTGGCGGACACCGATTCCCATGCGGCGGACATCTGATTTGCCGTCCCAGACAATTGTCGCCGGCATATTATTGATTTCAGCCATCGGCATCTGGACAGTAAAGGTCGTTAACAGGGAAGCCTCCGGTTTCATCTCGATACTGATCCAATAGTAGTTGACTCCTTCCACCATCGGCTGGTTACTGGTGAAGGTCACGACATTGGCGATATCAGTTACTTCGCTCTGCTTGATGGAGTAGGCGGGATTAGCAGCCTTTGTCTTGCCTTCTGCGTGACTGGAAATGTAGGAAACCGGACGGTAATGCTTTCCCTGCCGGGAGGTCGCTTCCGTTCCGCTATAGAAAAAGCGTAGAGCCTTTATGTCGTTTAAGTCGATTCCTTCTTTGAATTGCAGGGAAAGCTTGTTGAGTACATCCCCTTTGTGTGCCTGTACACGCATTTCCACCAGGATATTGTCTGTCCGGTCAATCAGTATCGGGATCTGCGGCTTTCTGACAAACAAGCTGTCGGCGGCAAAGGCTGTTTGCATGAAGAGAAGGAGGCTGAAGTAAAGAAAGATTTTTCTCATGATGTTTTTTGTTGATTGGGTTATTATAAAATAGGATTTCCAAAGATAATGACATTTGCAGGAAAAGTCAATACCTTTGGAAACCTTACAGGTTTTACTTGTCGGTCATGTTGACCGTTCTCGGACGTAAGAAGATGACTTCCACCACTAAGGCTACGAATACCAAGCTGGCCATCATTGCGAAATCATGCCCTAAGTTACCGGCATCCGTCGACTCGCCCAACAGTTTTGTGATGATCGCTCCAGCAAATACCCCGGTCATGTTCATAATGCCGTAGGCGGTCGCCCGGTAGCGTGGCGATACGAACTGGCAGAGGATCGGCATGTTGTTGGCGTCGAAAATACCGAAACCGATACCGAAACAGAGTCCGCCGCCGACAATCATGGCGAAACTGTCGCCGAATCCTAACAGCAGGAGTGCCGGAATGGTCAAGGCAAGCCCGATGGAACCGGTATAAATGCGTCCCCGTACATTCCGCTGAATCCATTTGTCGGACAAGATACCGCCCGCAATCACTCCGATGAAGGAAGAGATCGCGATCGTGAAGGTGGACAATGGCCCGGCTTCCGACATATCGATGGACAAATTCTCCGAAAACAAAGTCGGCAGCCAGTTTTTAGTAGCCCAACCCGGCAAACTCGAAGTGGCGAAATAGAGCAGGATGATCCAGAATGAAATGTTGACGAACAACATCCCCATTCCTTTTATAGCCGCTTTCACCGGACTCTCTTTCGGGCCGGGTTCCGAGTCAAGCTTGGCGACCGTATGATCTTTTTTCTCTTTCAGGAAAAGAATCAATACCAGACTATACGCGATTCCGATAATCCCGAACCAGTGGAAAGTCGTTTCCCAACTGTATGCTCCTGCGATCGTTGCTCCGAAGCCACCCAATGCCTGTCCGGTGTAGAGCCCGGTCATGTGGATTCCGACAGCTAATGATCGCGTTTTTTCCTGATGATAGTCCGTGATCAGCGAAAGTCCGGCAGGGATGTACAAGGCTTCGCTGACTCCCATAATGGCGCGGAGAATATAAATTTGGTTGAAATCAGTCGAATATCCCATCATCAGCGTGACGAACGACCAGACGAAGAGACTGCCGACGATCAGCCATTTCCGGTTGATCCGGTCGGCGATCATGCCGGCGACCGGGCTCATCAGGCCGTATATCCACAAGAATACCGCCATCAGGCGTCCGAAGTTCGTGGCTGATTCCAGTTCGGTAATATCGATCATCATGGCAGACTTCATGGTTGAAAGCATCTGTCTGTCCATGTAGTTTAACAAAGCCACGCCCCAAAGCAGAGCGACAACGATCCAGGGATAGTATTTCTTATTGTTTGTCATAGCCCTGAATTTCCTTACATAAAAGATGACATTTCAAAAGCATCCGGGGAATATGGAACGGACCTTTGTACATGTTTCCCTTTGCCGGCTGCGAGAGCGTCCCGTCGTAATGGAAATAGCCGAACCATTCGCCGTATTCCTTGTCTGGGAAACGGGCATACGTGTATTCGTTTATCTGCTTGTGCATTTCCAAGTATTTGGGATCGCCTGTGGCTTCATAGGCATACAACGTGGCGATGATGGCTTCGCACTGCGGCCACCAGAACTTCATGTCGTGCCAGTATTCCTGCTGCGGACGGTTCTTGCAATCCCTAAAATAGGTGATTCCACCGTGTGTTTTGTCCCAACCCCATTCCCAGGACCAGTCCAGGATCGTGAGCCCTATCTGCTTCAGCTGCGGGTCCCAGTTCCGGTGCTTGGCCTCTTCGAGGATGAACCATGCCGTTTCGATGGAATGGCCCGGATTGATGGTCCGGCCGGGAATCGAATCGATAAATTCGCCGTTCGGCCCGACCGTTTCGAGGATGGCCTTAAACTCCGGCTTCATGAAATCACGACGTAGTTCGGCTATCGACTCGTCGATCTGACGTGTCAGGACAGGATCATCTACTGCCTCCCGGATGCGGGCGGCAGTATCGATCAGGATCATGCAAAAGGAATGCCCTTTTGCAACGAATCCTTCTCTGAATTTGGGCTCTAATGCGCCCGGTGTGTTTTTGTAATAGAGAATCTGTTTGAACAGCTTGACTGCTTTTTCAGCATAGCTCTTGTCACCCGAAGCGATCGAATATTGAGCCATGGCGATTGCGGCAAACGTTTCGGAAAATACATATCGGCGTTTTCGTACGGGAGTTCCTGTTTTCGTCACCTCGTAAAACATGCGGCCGTCTGTATCGAAACAATATTTCTCGATAAAGTCGATCCCGTTTTTACAGGCTTCCAGCCATTCGGCCTGTTTTTCGAGGTTGTTGTAAGCATAAGCGAGAATAAAGGCGAACCGTCCCTGGAACCAGACCGACTTGTTTGTGTCCAGCAGCGAACCGTCCCGGTCCAAACAAGTGAAGTAGCCTCCGTTCTCATGATCGATACCGTATTTCAGCCAGAAAGGCAGAATGTCGGTCAGTAAATCATTTTTGTATTTTTCTCCCCAATATCCGAGGTATTCGGACGGTTTTGTTGTGTCGTTCATGGCGTTTATGGATTTAGAATTTATTGCATCTGTCGAAAAAATGAATCGCTTCCAGTTCGGCTTTCATAGCGGTTTCTTCCGCATCTGTCATATTCTGGAACGGTGTCCGGTTTTTACCTAAATCGAGCCCGATCAGCTTCATGATCCGCTTGCCATCCACGATATTGCCGCGATAACGACAGATCACGTTGATCACTTCCTGTGAGAAGTTCTGGCGTTCGCGTGCTGTTTCGAGGTCTCCGGCAGCCCAGGCTTCGAGTATCCCGGTCAGTTCTTTGCCGTTGTAGTTGGTTGTCCCGCCGATGCCGCCTTGTGCACCGCCCATTGCCAGACATGGAAGGATTGTTTCGTCCTGTCCGTGAAGCATATCGAATTTGCCGTCTTTATATAAGCGGCATTGGTTGTATTCGTAAAGGCTTTCATATGTATATTTGATGCCGGCGAAGTTCGGGATACGCCCGTCTACCGCTTTCAGCAGTTCGACCATCGGCAGGAAAGCGCCGTTGAAAGCCGGGATGTGATAGTAATAGAAAGGAAGTTCAGGTGCTCCGGAAGCGATTTCTTCGCAGTATTTCACCAGTTCTTCTATCCGATTCACTTTCGGGAAAGGAGAGGCCATGGCTCCGATTCCCCAGGCTCCGATCTTTTGGGCATGCGCAGCCAGCTTATGGCTTGCTTTTACGCAGGTGCTGCCTACGTGTACGATGACCTTGAATCCGGAAGGCGCCACTTCTACCCATCTTTCAGCCAGTTTCATGCGCTCTTCGTCGGTCAGCATATAGCCCTCTCCCGAAGATCCGTTGATAAACACTCCCTTTAAACCGTTTTTGACCAGAAGCTTGGCATATGCTTCTATCGGTTCGTAATTTACTTCTCCGTTTTCGTAGAACGGTGTGAAAGGTGCATCAATTAAGCCTTTAATCTTTTCCATTATCTGAGCGATTTAATGTGTTTTATTGTCTGGCATTTTTTTAAATACCCGGCAAATATAAATAAAATATTTTAATAATATAGCCTTGATTAAAATATTATTATAGATAATGGCCTAAAGAAAAGAATGTTTTATTAATAATGTATCATACCGAGTAGCTTACTTCTTGATAAGAGACATGCTCCGAATGCGCCTGCTCTTTCTCCTAATTTGGATATTTTGATTTCCGTGTCTTGGTTGACCAGGTTGAGCGAATATTTACGGATAGCACTTTTGACCGGCAGGCTGATATACTCGCCTGCTAGTGAAAGCGTTCCGCCCAGTATGACCAGTTCCGGATTGAAAATATTCATCAGTCCGGCAATACCTTTTCCTAAATTTACGCCCATTTTTTCGAGGATGTCGATGCAAAGTACATCCTCTTTCCGCACTGCTTCGAGCAGGTCGCCGAGCGAGATTTCCTCTCCGCTGTCCAGTTTCCCGGCGAGTATGGTGTTGCTGCCTTCCCGGTAACGTTCTATCAGGATACGGTGGAAAGCCGATCCGGAAGCCTCTGTTTCGAGACAGCCTTTCTTGCCGCAATGGCATAGCACTTCGTTTTCGAACATGCAAAAATGTCCAAACTCCCCGGAGAAGCCGGATTTCCCGTAGTATAAATTGCCGTCGATGATGATACCTAGACCTAGTCCCCACGCCATATTGACGAACAGAATGTTCTTTTCTCCCTGTACGACTCCTTTCATATATTCGCCGTAGGTCATGGCCCGGCTGTCGTTTTCAATGAAAACTTTCGTCTGCAACCGTTCTTCAAGAATCTGAGCGAGGGGTTTCTCTTCGAAATAGAAAATGCTGTAACTATAGCCCGATGCTGGGTTCACGCGGCCGGTGATATTGACTCCAATCGCTAATATCTTATTCCGTTCGACAGGCAATGAAACGATGAAATCGTCAATAATCTTGCAGAATTGTTCCAGCGAGGCTGGTGTATTTTCAAGTTGGTATGGGATATTTTCTTCGAGTTGTACTTTGTCGCCTTTGAAGTCGATCGCTGCAATATTCAACTTGTCTTTCAGCATATCGACTCCCACGAAATATCCGGATGCCGGATTGAGGCCATAGATGTTCGGTTTGCGTCCTCCGTTGGTTTCCTGCTTTCCGAAGTCCAGGATATAGCCGTCGTCCTGAAGCTCGGCGACCAGTTTGGTGACGGTCGGAATACTCAGGTCCATTTCACGGCCCAGATCGGCAATGGTCGCATCGCCATTGGCAATATAGTAATGGATGATCTTCTTTTTCAGAAGTTCATTGCGGTTGTTATTATCGGAAGACAGTAAAAATTTTGTATTCATGGCTATAGAATATTATAATATTGAAATGGCTTCACAAAAGTATGTAAATTTTTTTCAAATATATGGTTGTGAAAATAAAAAATTCAGAGTAATCGTGCCGGAAGGTTCCATCCTACCATCATGCTTTTTACTTGAATGTTTATTTATATGGATGATAATGCACTGTTTATGTTTACATAAGCAGAATAGCCATTGACAAAACGGGGGCGTTTTTGTGTTAAAAATGCCTCTTTTCGCTGGATAAGATGCAAAAACTGGGCATAAAAGTGCCCCTGGTATAGCGGATAAACTTCTCTGCATTCCCGGAACGGCTTCGCGCAGACCCGGGTCTGCACCTCTCCCGCACCCATCATCTCTATGATGGGTACACCCGGGTCTCAAGCGGTTATCCAAGCCGTTTTTGACAAAAGAAAAGCCTGTCTTGATGAAAAAAGAAGCTGTTTTAACAGGTTTCGCACCTGTTCCCGAACGGTCCCTGTTTTTATCGTATAATTGATACACAGCATGTTATCGTTTTTTTACCGTAAGCGTCTCCGCGATGCTACCATTGTTCTTCAAACAAGAGTATTTAGCTTTGTCATCAAAAAAAGATGAAAGCAGAAACTCGTTTTCCCCGTACAGTAG
>CDYN01018505.1_pt1 | contig 13328 bp, 24 predicted proteins | sample 554911 | NCBI WGS metagenome assembly CDYN01 (sample SAMEA3182083, study PRJEB8094) | gut metagenome | biome: human; feature: gut; material: Stool; isolation source: human stools | place: Canada | collected 2012-12-04
GGATAGGAGTGGAGAGTTGAAGGAAATACATAAAAAAATCCTGGTGTTTGTAAAGCAATACATGTTAGAGCATGATTATCCCCCCACAACCAGGGAAATAGGGGATGGGGTTGGTTATACGTCAAGCTCTACTATCTGGGGATATCTGCGGGATATGAAAGAGATAGGGTTAATTGGTTATGTGGATGAATGCCCTAGAACTATAACAATCCCCGGAATGCATTACACATGGGATACCAAGGATAACATTCAGGCAAGGGGGAATTGAATTGCCAGATAACAAAATGAAAAATCAATATAGCGAGAATTCGGAACGTCAAAGAATAGCAGCGATTAAGGAAATGGAGAAATACCCATCACCTATGACTAAAGCATTTCTTCGACCGGCATATGATAGGACTGACATATGTCCTGATTTTTCTAGGCGTCCAGGTAATCAAAACACCAATTTAGAGGAGAAAAGCCATGAGTAGCAGATACGGAGAAGAACAGGAAATGGTAAAGAGCTGTTCTGGGGAATGCGATTATTGCGAGGATGCCGAAACGTGTGAACAAAGCGGCTATTGTAAGGAGGCAGAGGAATGAAGATTGATAAGGAGAAATTTAATAATCTGTCAGACGAAAAAAAGATGGGTTTAATAAAGCTATATCTAGGGCAGGCGACTCACAATGGCATAACAAGAGCTGAATTGCTTATGCTTCTGGATTGGCTTTATAGAAAAGTAAAGTTGGATGAAAAGAAAATCAAACAAGCTATTTGCCATTGTTATATGGCTGAACGCTTTGAATATCCGGGAATGGAAGAAGGATTATGTGCGGGATTAAGAACCATGGGTGGAGATGGAGAACCTTACGGAACCTGTAAAGAATGCCGTTTACAGTACCAATATGACGAAATGCATCAGGAGGAAGAGAGATGATTGAAGAAGGAATCGCGAAAGACCTATCAATGGTAGTTAAAAATGCAAAATTGATGGGATGCCAAGAGGTTAAGTCATTTAGACATATACCATTGAAAAATGTTGAGGCTGTCATATCAGCTCTACAGAAACAGATAGCAAAAAAACCAGAGGATGAAAGATGTTTTATTAAAGACAAAGAGAATATCGGATTGTGCCCATCTTGCGGTGAAGGGGTTAATTCAGGCTATCCATATTGCGGACACTGTGGGCAGAGAATCAAATGGGATGTTGAGTGGCGCATGGAGGTAGATGGATGATAGATAGACAAGGAGCAATTGCGATATTACAGGAACACATTAATGCATACCGCTACCAAACCACAGATAAGGGATGGGAGCAAATGGTACGCACTGGAATTGTCGGAAACACGATACCAGAAAAAATAGCTTTTATAGCAGAGGCAGAGAGGCAGATACAGGTTTACGAGATGGCTATTAAAGCGCTGGAGAGCGGTGAAACGGAGGAGTTTATGGACCGGTGTTACCTGGGAAGTCCTTGTCCATACCAGATGCCCGTGTAATGCTTATAACACAGCAGCGCATACCGGTACCTGATTCGCAGGACCGTGACTGCATAAAGATAGCTGGCGTGGCTCTGGTGTATGCACAACCAGTAAGACCAGCAGCGGATGTGCCTATGGAGAGATAATGGAGGACCATACGGCCAGGGGTTCCGGTCTGGCGCACATCCACTATATCGTTATTTGGAGGTATATATGGAGCTTTTGAAAGACCAAAAGATTATGAAAGCGATTATTACGCTTGTTCAGCATGAAATCACTCCAGAAATGTATGCAAAGCTTTGGAATGCTGAAAAAGAAAAAAGTCAGATAGAGGAATTTTATGAACCAATACACACACAGAATTAGCATTACAGTGATGTGGGAATCTTGTACCAGCAACGGTATACTATCTCAAAGGTGGAGGATGAATCCGTGGACGACATCATTGCCGAAATTAGACTGGCAGCGAGTGTACTACAAACATTTGGGGTTGATACCAGAAGGATAAAATTTGTCCAGAAGAAACGCATAAGATAAGCCGGGGTATTCCCCCGGCAATAAAAAACAGATTGGAAGAACGTATGTACGAAACAATGAAACAGCGGTGGACACCCGCCAAGATGAATCCACCGCTCCCGTAAATACGTCTGAGTATATTATATCTCACTCAGACGTGAAAATCAATACGAATGGGAGGATATAATTATGAGTACACAGACAATTAAAGCTGAAATAATCAACAATGTACTGGTAGCAATGTCCTTATATATCATGGAGCAGCAGACTCTTACCATTCTGCAAAATGTAATGCAGCAGGAATTGGTTAGGGTGAACATGGAAGAAATAACTACACTTCCAGTAGAAAGAAAAGATGATATAAGTCAACGGAATCAGTACATAATACAGTTATTCCTGATTAAAAAGCGTGATTTAGCAAGAGGAACCAAAGAAAACTATCTTAATTCCATACGAAGATTACTGACAGAGATAAGCACAAAATCACTCGACCAGATGGACACCACTGATATTGATTGGTATTTATCGCGATATGAAATCAGAAATGTGTCCAGTGGAGGAATGAAAAACCAGCCTAGCACTTATAATAACGAGCGCCGTTTTTTGTCAGCATTCTTTACATGGATGCGCCTTGAGAAGCTTATTACAGATAATCCGGTAGAGTCTATACCGGCTAAAAAAGTACCCATTAAACCAATTGATTACTACAGCCCGGAAGAATCTGCAAGATTAAGGGATGCGTGTAAAAATATCCGTGAAAGGGCCTTACTGGAAGTGCTTCGAAGTACTGGGGCCAGGATAGGAGAAATTGCGGAAACAACTCTAGACCAGATAGACATGAGAACCGGCGATATATGGATACAGGGAGAGAAAGGCGGAAGATACCGCACAATCTATCTGGATGATGATGCGCGGCATTATTATGGACTGTATTTGGACAGCAGAAAAGATGATTGCCTGTATATGTTCCCACGCTCCAGAAAACCGTATGGGAAAATGACTACTTGCGGATTCCGAGCAATATTGAAAACCATAAAAAAGAGGGCCGGATTAACATGCCGGGTATATCCGCATAAGTCTCGAAAGACGCTGGGAATGAATCTGAAGAACAGAGGAGTTGATATTGGGACCATACAGGAGATTATGGGACATGCAGACCCAGGAGTTACGGCACGGTATTATGCACAGTCTAATCCCCGCACTCTTCGATTGGTAAGGGAAAGGGTCAATGTTTAGGAAGGATGGATATGAGAACCAGGGACAAGAACTATAGCGACTATGGCATTGCCGATGATGAAGCCAAGCGCATAAAAGAATACTGCCAGACCGCCAGCGTAGAAGATAAGCTTACATTGTTTCAGTGTGCCATATCCTCCGCTCCTGGCCTAGAAGTGGAAATATATGAGAGCCTTGTAGGTAACATCGGATATGACAAATTGAGTAAGAGAAAGAACATACCAATTAAACGGGATGATTTTTATGGGTACCAAAGAAAAACGTTGGATGAATACAGGAGGTTGATGACATTGTTTGGGAGGTGGAAAGGATAATTAGCACTGATAGTACTATACGGGTGACATAATTTTCATATGCTTTGAGATTGGTTATAGAGGCCAGTAAAAAATTAACCGTTAAAGATATGGTAATGCTTGAAAAAATTGTGGAGGAAATGGAGAAATTAAAAAATGGAGTCAATTGAGAATCCAAAAGATATAAAATTTTATAATATGGGTGGAGCTGATATTATTGTCATTGTATCACCAAATAATACTGAATCACCTTTTAATGTATTATTTAATCCAACATGGAACGATTTTGAAGAAGGAGACAAAACATTAACGCTTGATGATATTTTTCAGCAAGTGAACAGGATATATAGAGAATCAGTAATTTTAGTTATTGCTGAATACCCACTAAGAGGTAATATATATCGCTATGGAAATTACGAAGGAGCAGGATGGATAGAGGTGGGAACGATGGACGGATACGCTTAAATGTGGGGACGATTTACATTAACCACGCATGGTAAAATTAGTATAGGACTATTATACCGTGTGAAGCACAAAGAATAAGGGGTGGTGATTGTGGCTTCCAGATTAACAGATAAACAGAAAAAGAAAATAATAGCTGATTATGTGGAATCTGGAAGCTATCGTGCCACAGCAAAAAAATTCGGTGTTTCAGATAACACAGTAAAAAACATATGCGCAAAAAGTGCAGATATTGCGCAGAAGTGCGCACAAAAAAAAGAACAGAACACAGCTGATATGTTGGCATATATGGATTCCAGGAAAGAACAAGCACAGGGTATTATTGATAAATATCTTGAAAAGCTGGCGGACCCGCATAAGCTAGAAAATGCTACTATCTCCCAAATTGCAACAGCGATGGGGATAGTAGTTGATAAGTTTATGGATAATACAAAAAAGGGAGAAAATGCACAAGGAGTCACTATACTGAATGATATACCAAAACCGGAGAAAGGGAATGATGATGCATGAGTGACATAATAAATCTGACTGATGTAATCGCCCCTTCATTCTATGGTGTTCACTGGGATATCCTGGAAGGAAACCATACATATTATGACCTGTATGGTGGGCGAGGTTCCGCGAAGTCCTCTTTTATATCCGGGGAAATCGTACTGGGAATAATGGATGACCCAGAGTCCAATGCTGTTATATTCCGAAAGTACGCTGTTACAATTGGGGAATCAGTATTTGAGCAGATACAATGGGCCATAGATGCACTGGGAGTAACGGAATTATGGGAATCCCGTACAAGCCCATACCGATTTGTTTATAAGCCGACAGGACAAAAGATAATATTCCGTGGACTTGACAAGGCAAAGAAAACAAAGTCAATTAAAGCTAGTAAGGGATACTTCAAATATTTGTGGTTAAACACTTCTGACCACGTTAAACCCATTAAATTCAGGGAAACTCCTACAAAATAGGACAATCCTGAGCAAAGATTATTCGACATAATATTTAATAAATTCATCTTTTATGGTACAATATAATAAACGAATTTAAGGAGAAAATACCATGAAAGAAATTTGGAGAATTATTAAAGGGTTTGAGGACTATGAGATTAGCAATACAGGAAGGGTAAAAAGCCATAAGCATGGCCGAGAAGTCATTTTAAAGCAAAGAGTATCGCATGATGGTTATGTATGGTACAACTTGTGCATGAATGGCAAACAGTACACAAAGCGAGCAAATAGGCTTGTGGCTGAGGCTTTTGTTAATAACCCAGAAAATAAACCTACAGTTAATCACATTGATGGAGATAAATCCAATAACAACGCAGACAATTTAGAATGGGCTACCCGCGAGGAGCAAATGCAGCATGCTTATGCAAATGGCTTAAAAAAGCCAGTTCGAGGATATTTACAAGGGAATCATGTTTTGAGCGAAGATGAAGTGAGAGAAATTCGCAGAATTTATAAGGGACATGATAAAGAGTTTGGAATGAACGCTCTAGCAAAAAAATATAATGTAAGTCCTTCTGTAATTGATAAATGCGTAAGAAGAAAAAGCTATAAGAATGTCGAATAATAATGTGCAACGACTATCGAAAGGTAGGTTATAGAGAAATCTATAACTGAGAACGAGTAGAGTAAGCCTCGAGTGAGGTTGAAAAAGTGGGGTGAGTGGAATTGGTAACAGATTCCATTTACATGATATAGTCTGAACACCATAGTAATATGGTGAGTGTATACGGAAACGGTATATGCGTAACAAAATTGTGAAGAACTGGACGAATTTGCAGGACCGGAAGAAATACGAACTGTTGAACAGTCAGTATTGCGTGGTGGCAGCAAGTTTGTTGTATTTAAATCCTTCAACCCGCCTATCAGTCAAAGCAACTGGGCGAATCAGTATGTGAACACTCCAGACGATAGCGCGTATAGGCATAAAAGCGATTACCGTTCTGTGCCGGTTGAATGGCTGGGAGAAATGTTTATTGAGCGCGCCGAACATCTGAAGGCTACAAATGAGCGCGCATACAACCACGAGTATTTAGGATTGCCGGTTGGGCTTGGTACAAATATATTTGATATGCTGGATGTACGGACAATCACAGACGAGGAAATCCAGAAATACCAAAGCATATACCAGGGGCAAGACTGGGGCTGGTTCCCGGACCCAAAAGCATTTATCCGGGCTGCTTACATACCAAACAAAGAATTGGTTGTGTTGCTTGATGAAATGGGTGGCTGTAAAATCCGTAATAGTAAGATGGTGGAGGATATACAGGCGGCTGGGTACGATGATTATACAATCTATTGCGGTGTGGATGAAGAAGAAAGCATTATAGACTTCCGTGACGCTGGTTTACCGGCACGTAAAGCCATTGTAACACCGGGTAGTAGGAAATATACGTTTGAGTGGTTGCAGTGCCGTACAATCGTTATAGACCCGGCGCGCACGCCGCGGGCATATAAAGAAATCATAGAATATGAGCATGAGGTAGACAGTAATGGAGAAGTGATAGCAGATTACCCGGATGGAAACGACCACTGGATTGACGCTCTTCGTTATGCCACAAGCCCATTATCAATGCGAAGGGGGAACAGCGCGTAATGAGTGACTTTTTAAAGTTTTTTGATGATAAAGTAAACAACTATCCTATGCACATGAATATATATTATTCAAAAATTATGGATTGGTGTATTCGCATCTGGAAAAAAGGGTGTGATGAAAGCGGAAAAGACATTGAAATATTGAGTGTACAGGATGGTGATATGGAATTGTGCTTTGCAAAAGCGCATGTAGCACTGAAAGAGTGGCTATGTCAGAACGAGGGTGGATACTAATAATGAGTAATGTTACGAAAATCCTGCCAGAAAATGAACGGTGTCAGATATGCCGCAAGAGGAAAGCAGAATTTCTTTGTGATATGCCAGTGGGAAGAATGAGAACACTTCATTTTAAAAATGATGATGGAACAACCGATTATGAAAATAGCTTTAAATGGTTTACTAATACATGTGACAAAAGCGTATGCAGCAAATGCGCAACTGAAATTGCGGGAGACATACATTTTTGCAAAAAATGCATAGAGAAGCTAAAGCGAGTTATAGGGTGACTAAATGGGACTAATAACATGGGCTAAAAAGGTGATAGGAATGATATTCAAGCGACAGGCAGAAGAAGATTTCAACGTTGAATCAGTGGTATCCCCGGAGATGGAAAGCAAGATTACAGAGTGCGCCAATATCTACCGGGGTACTCCCTATTGGGTGAATGTTGACGATAACGTTAAGACAATCAACTTTGCAAAGGCTATATGCTCGGAGACGGCCCGGCTTGCTACTTTGGCAATCGGAATACAGATTGATGGGAGCGCGCGGGCGGAATGGCTCCAGGAGCAGATTGATAAGATATATTTCCAGATTCGCCACTGGGTAGAGTATGGTATGGCCTACGGCACAATCATCCTTAAGCCAAATGGTAAGGGACTGGACATATTCACACCGATGGACTTTATCATTACAGATTGTGATAATGAGGGTATTTATGGAATCGTATTCAAGGATAGCTACAGCGAAAATGATAAGTATTATACTCGGTTTGAGTATCATCGGTTTGTTGAGGTTAAGGATGGGGAGAACACCTATTACCCATATTACATATCCAATAGAGCTTATGTGTCCCGCTCTTCAAAAAGTGTGGGTGACCCGATAGCATTAAACAGGACTAAGTGGTCCGACTTGCTTCCAGAAACTCCGCCTATACTTAAAGCAAACAATGAGAAAATAGATGGTCCCATGTTTGGCATACTTCGCACTCCACAGGCTAATAATTTGGATATTTTATCACCTTTGGGATTACCGATGTATGCCGAGGCCATAGAAGAATTAAAGGACCTTGATATAGCATATAGCCGAAACGTGGGTGAAATATTTGACAGTGAGAAGATTATATTGGCAGACGACCAGCTGATGTTTGGAAGCGGTACAAACATTAAAGGCCGTTATGCTGGCATGAGCAATGAAAAGCTTCCTCATTATGTTAAAAATGTATTTGGAAATGGAACAGAGTCTTTCTATCAGGAGATTGTTCCATCGTTGAATACTGATATCAGAATTACCGGAATAAACAACCTACTCTCATTTGTGGGATTTAAGTGTGGATATTCCAATGGGTATTTTGTGCTTGATGAAAAAACAGGAATGGTCACAGCCACACAGGTAGAGGCTGACGACAGGAGAACCATACAGCTAATCAAGGATGTGCGCGACAAACTGGAAAGTTGTCTTGACGGGGCAATATATGCGCTCAATGTATATGCTGACCTGTACGGACTGGCACCAGCCGGAAACTACGAAATAACATATGATTTTGGGGACATTACATACAACCGTGAAGAGGACCGGGCAAGATGGTGGCAGTATGTTGTGCAGGGAAAGGTGCCGGCCTGGATGTATTTTCGGAAGTTTGAAGGATTATCTGAAGAAGATGCAAAAGCTATGGTAAAGGAAGCACAGCCGAAGGATGGACCTAGGATGTTTGAGGAGGAATAAATTGAGAAGCTTATTAATTTGGATAGTATTCAATATACCACTTGGTCCATTTGCCCCGAAAGTATTTGAATGGTCGATTAGACATAAGGGAAAGAAGGAAGAGTAAATGTTAAGCCCTGATTACCTTGCAAGAATCGCAGAAGGAAGCGAAGAAATAGCCTCCCAGCTTCATACATACATTATCCGTCAGATAATAGACCGCATGATGATACGCATAGGCCGCGGTGATGATTACCTGCTCACCTCCTCTGACCGATGGCGAATACAGATATTGCAGGATGCAAGATATCTGCTGGAGGACATAACGGCAGAGTTATCCAAAATCACTAAGCGACAGGAAAAGGAAATCAAGGATGCTATGGAAGAAGCGGGGGTCAAGGCCTTGGAATATGACCATAAAATATATGAAGCTGCTGGTTTGTCTCCAACACCGATTACTCAATCACCGCAGCTTATTCGATTGATGGAACGCAACATGGATGCAACAATGGGAGAGTGGGAAAACTATACTAGGACCACAGCAGAAGCCGCACAAAGGCTTTTTATAAACGAATGTGATAATGCATACCACCTTGTATCTTCTGGGGCTGTATCGTACACACAGGCTGTCAAAGAAGCAGTTAATAATGTGGTATCGGGCGGAGTGATAGTACACTATCCTTCGGGCCACAAAGATACCATAGAAACTGCCACAGCGCGCGCAGTACGCACCGGAGTAGCCCAGGCCACGGGAGATATCTCTATTAACCGTATGGAAGAAATGGATTGGGATATCATACTGGTGTCGGCGCACATCGGGGCCAGAACCGGGGATGGAGGGCAGAATCCAGGAAATCATTTATGGTGGCAAGGGCAGTTTTACAGCAGGACTGGAAAGGATAAGCGCTTTCCTCCATTTTCCCAGACTGGATACGGAACAGGTGAAGGGTTATGTGGATGGAACTGCCGTCATTCCTTCGGAAGCGGTGATGGGGTAAACAATCCATACAAAGACATCCAAACCGCAGACAATTACAAGGTTGAGCAGCTGGAGAAGCGGCAGCGAACGCTTGAACGGCGCATCAGAAAGACCAAACGCGAGGTCATGGGGATGCAGGAGGCCGTGGATAAATGCAAGGACGAATCAGTTAAATTTGAAATGCAGTTAGACCTTGACCGCAAGTCGTATCTGTTACAGCGGCAGAATAAGGCATATAACGAATTTTGTAAAACGAACGACTTGCGCACCCAGCAGGAACGGCTACAGATTGCCAGATGGAACCGGGAGCAAGCGGCAAAGGCCAGGGGAGCAGCGCGGCGGTATCAGAATGCGAAAGGAAAAGAAGAATGAGCAGATGGAAATTATTCAACCCTAATCCACGCAATCAGCGTGTGGGGGATTGCCCTATCCGGGCTATAACAAAAGCCCTTGACAGCGACTGGGAAACGGTATTTGCCGGAGTGACGGTATGTGCGTGTGCTCTATCTGATATGCCATCATCCAATCATGTGTGGGGTGCATACCTACGTCAAAATGGGTTTAAACGGTACATAGTGGATGACCACGGACAAGATGTTTACACGGTTGATAACTTTTGCCAGGATAATCCCACAGGAACGTACATCTTAGCAATTACAGGGCATGTGGTGTGTGTGCAGGATGGTTATTACTGGGACACATGGGACAGCGGTCAAGAAATACCAATATACTACTGGGAAAGGCGATAACTTATGGAAACATTAAACTCTATTATGGTTGTATGCGGTTGGCTTATTACTCTTGGAGGAGCAGGAACCGTAATATATAAATTGTTTCACCCGGCATTTAAGCTAAAAAACAGAGTGGATAAATTAGAAATAAATGTGGAAAAGGATTATAAATCTATCCAAGAAATAAGAGATATGCAATCTCTTTTATGCCAGGGAATGATAGCATTAATTGATAATCGTATAACCGGTAACAACATAGAGGGTTTAAAAAAAACCAAAGAAGCTATGATAAAGCATTTGTCAGAGGGTATTTAAGGAGCGTTGCTTTGAAGGTATATGACTTTACAGTGCCAGAACTAAATTATTTTCGTACATATTGTAACTTTACGGATGAAGAACGGGCGCTGTTTGAGTACCGGGCTAAAAATTATCCTTTGGAATATTGCGCTGAACTGATGAACGTAAGTGTATCCACAGCCAAGAGATTAAGCAGAAAGGTAAACAACAAAATCATAAGGGTATGTTAATAAGGAAGAAAATCATATGATTTATGGATGGGAGAAGGGATTAAGATATGTTTGTCAGAACTGAACGAGAATATGATACGACATATAAAAAGTGCATAATTGAGATTGATGGTGCGTCCTATCCTGCTACATTTCAGGAACATCGTCTTGTTTCAGAAGGATTTGATATAAACGGAAATATGTTAGTAAATTATACAACAATACGTAAATATGTACTTGGAAAACCACATTTTTTATTTAAGACAAATTTATTTGAAGTTTTATGTGATGATGGACATAAAAGTATGTGTTACATGACTGAAAATAAAAAGACATTAATAGAAGTGAATTAAAAAATTTATTATCAAGCGTTTATTAGCTTAATTAGCAAGTTTGATGATTTTGGATATTAAAATACTTTCTTGATACTTTTATAAGCCTTTGACGAACTGTCAGAGGCTTATTTTTTATGGGATAATTGGATTATAAAAGAACGGAGGGGATATAATGCCGCAACCATTTATCAATCCAAACTATCTGAATACATATCCAAACGCATACCCATATCAACCGCAGATGCAACCACCTATGGACCGATTGCAGCAGTTACAGGCACCATACCAGATGCCGCAACAGACGCAGGTTCCACAGGTCCCGCAGACCAACCAGGGAATATTATGGGTGCAGGGTGAGGCCGGGGCAAAATCTGATTTTCGGCAGTTTCACGCGCTTTAATAGCTTCTTGTTTGTCTGCAAATCTCCCAAGATAAAAGCGTTTTCCTTGAAAGTATATGTAAGCAATCCAAGTATCTGATTTACCTTGCTGGCGATGCAAAGATACTCCTCTATGCCCGGACGATGTATTTGACTGGGGCTTTTTAGAGGTAATACGGGATATGTTTGTCCCTAAAACTTGACCGACCTTATCGGACAATGGCTTGTTTTTAAGATTTCTGGCTTTATAGCAACCGCATGAAATAATTTCTCCACCAGTGACCAGACCAATACGCCTTATAATATGCTTTCCGCATAGTATGCATTCGAATTCCCACAAATAGCTCCCGTTCTTCTTATCTCCGGTACACCTAATTGCCTTAAGATATCCATATGTTTGTCCCGATATATCTTTTTTTGGTGCCATACTATCTCCTATATTAAATCATTCACCTCACAGTCAAGGGCTTTTGCCAATGACAAGGCATTACGCAGGGTCATGTTGCCAAGGTCCCTTTCTCCGGATTCAAATTTTTGTATCTGGCGGATATTTATTCCCGCAGAGTCGGCCACCTGCTGCTGGGTCATCCCGGATAGGGAACGTTGATACAACAGTTTATTGATATTATTGTTATGGCAATCCCTGCCATAACTGGATGCGGAGCAGGCCCCGCATAGTCCATCAGTCCTGATACAGTCTGGGTATCTTCTCATGATTTCCTCCATCATTTTATGATAAACAATACTTCTGCATCTTTTAAAATAACTTCACCTGCATCAAAACCGTACTCGTAACTATCGCTTGCAATCAAGGCAATGTAGGAACCAAAATATCCATTACCATTAAGAGCTTCGGCGGCTTCGGGAGAGTTTAAATCAATGGCACATACACCGTTAAGCTCTTCATCGGTTTCCTCTTCGTCAATCCATACCTTTGAATTGTGGTCCATAGCGCCGAGTTCAAAGGGCTGTTCCTGAATGCGGATTCCAAACCTACTATATTTAATATCCCAATCGTTGCTATCTATCATTTCTTTTAACTCGGCTACTGTCATTGTTTTTATCCCCTTTCTTTATCACTGATTATATTATACGCCCAAAAGGGCGTAAAGTCAATGGTATATTTAAAATGTGGGGACGATTATTTTCTGGGAATACGGTAAAATGGGAGTAGGAATAAGCAGAAAGGGTGAAAACATGGTAAAAGACAGTTGGGTGTACTGCCCTATATGTAACAATAAAACTCGGACTAAAATACGACCAGATACGGTTGCTAAAAACCTTCCCGTATTTTGCCCTGTATGCAAGAATACATTCATAATGAATATCGAAAAAGGAATAGCAAGTGATATAGGAAAAAATGGTTTATCACCTGCAACATAACTTTAGAGCCAGACGCCAGACGCAGAGCCAAACAGATGCAAGAGTTTGTTTGGCTCTTTCTTTATATTGACCTCCCTCCTATAGCACATGTCCTTAAAAGAAACAGGTTCTAGCGCATAGCGTGAACAGCCTGGAGGTTGAAAAGCGGATGCAATTTCCGGCATGTGCGTTTTTGGACAAGTCAAGTCCTACAAAATGGCAACCGTTGGTGGACGGTTACACACCTACAAATAACCTAATAACGGAAAAGGAGAATCATCAATGAAAACCGAAGAATTAAAAGCACAGGGATTGACAGAGGAACAGATATCATTTGTCATGGCTGAAAATGGAAAAGACCTCAAAAAGTTGCAGAAAGAAAACGACAATCTGAGCGTGGACCGGGACACCTGGAAAGAGAAAGCAGAAGCAGCAGAAACAACGCTGAAAGGCTTTGAAGGGGTTGACCTTGAGACGATGCAGAAAGAACTGTCTGACTGGAAACAAAAGGCAGCAGATGCAGAAAAGAATGCCCAGGAACAGCT
>CDYN01020090.1_pt1 | contig 12410 bp, 17 predicted proteins | sample 554911 | NCBI WGS metagenome assembly CDYN01 (sample SAMEA3182083, study PRJEB8094) | gut metagenome | biome: human; feature: gut; material: Stool; isolation source: human stools | place: Canada | collected 2012-12-04
CCGGAATAGATGTAACAGTTAGCCGGATATGTGAAGGACTACTGGATAACTGGGACGTGGCGGACGTTCTTCTTCGGGAACGACATACGCAGAAAGGTATGAATATTGGTGAAATAATGGCTTATGCCAAAGAAATAGGAGCTTCCCGGCAAATAACATATAACGTTTGAGTATGGAAATAGAAACAATATATGGGCAAGTGATAGCGAAAGCGAATAACTATCAAGCCGTACCGGGCAAAGACGGCCAGAAACGGATTATCAAAAACGACCGGATCAGGGAGTATGAGAAATCTTTCTGCCTACAATGCAAGAAATATCGAGGAAAGCGCATTTCCGGTCGTTTCAAGCTATTTATTCGTGTTTGGCATGAAAATATTCGCTTCGACTTGGATAATGCCTTAAAAACGATCCTTGATTGCTTGCAAATGGTTGAGGCGATTACAAACGACAGCCTATGTTTTGAGATTCATGCGGAGAAACGGATAGACCACCGGAATCCGAGAGTAGAGTTTAGTCTGGAAGAGATAAACGAGCAAAAAAATATATTCAGCCCAAATAAAGCGATTTAAGCCATTTTCTTTTGTGGGATAATAAGATATTCATCTTTGCGGAGAAAATCGAAAATATTACAAACGTGAAAAGAATATGAAAGGATTAGAAATGGTCAAGCCTTCATCATTGAAGGCAGAGTTTAAAAAGTTCGGTGATTCTTTCGAATTAGTATTCAAAAACAGAAAAAACCGAATGTACTGTTATCGAAGAACCACACCGGAGGGAATAGTATATTTTGAAGTATTCCGATCCAATTTTGGGAAAACAAAAAGCGGGTACTCCTATGAATATTATCCCAGAGATTCACAGTTTGGCGTATCTGCATGGTGCATCAGAGACGGCAAAGGAGCTATGAAGAAAGTATTTAAGTACATGAAAAGGATATTTTCTAATTAAATAAATTACTAATAATCAAAATTTTAAATCATGAAACAGAGTGTATTTTTTGGAGCAAGAAAAGAATGTGAAAAATGTCTTTACGTGAGAAGGGGCGATAACAACGAAGTTCTTATCACAAAAACAGTAAACGGTCAAATCATAGAAGAGGAAGATACTGTACATCTTGACTATGAAGAAGCTCGAAAACTTGGCATTCAATTACTTAAATTAGCGAATAAGGAACTCCCTAAGTCGGGAGTTGATCTTAAAGCAGAATCCTTCGTAGATAAAATCACGATACATCAAGGGATAAACCCGGACGAAACACCGGCCAATCTCGCAGTTATCACCATTGATGAAAGCGATGAGGCCAGACAAGTAAGGGAAGATAGCGGAGAGGAACCCGGCTTTTCCATTGAAGGGGAAGAACTGGAAAAACTCATTTCCGTACTGACAAAGATTGTATAAACTAATACCGGGTAGGTCTGCCTCGGATGATCTACCCGCATAAACAGAATTTATTTATGACAAAAGATGAATTATACATAAATAGCGTAAAAGCTGACCTAGGTAAAACAGATATTACCTTAAGCTATAAAAGCAATCTTCTTATGGACATAAGCAAGATAGTAAGTAATAGTAGTTATACAATCAAGTTACCGAAAACAGCAAAGAATCTTGCTTTAATTGAATGCTCACACATTCCCAGTTCAACAAGCCGATATCCATATTTAAAACATAAAGGATCGGTATTAAGGAATGGCATTGAAATTATAAAAGATGCGAATGTAGTATTACTTAAGACAGGCGAATCAATAGAGATAGCTCTTAGCTGGGGAAATGTTACCAACTTTGCCAGCATAGTAAATGACGATAAAAAACTAACTGATATTCCTCATGGAACAGTAGAGGGTATAGACTGGGTAGTGTGGAACAATAAAGGAAGCAATTCCGCACAATTCCCTCTTATTGACTATGGGTTTAATTCCGGTGATCCAAATGTTTGGTATCATCCGGTAATTACAGTTAGGTGGATATTAGATAAGATTCAAGAAGAAAGTGGAGTTACATTTTCTTTCCCGGCCGATAAGCTTTCCTTCATAGACAAAATGATCGTTCCTCTCCTTACGAGAAATGATTCTCAGGAATTATATGACAAGTATCCTATAAAGTTCACCGGGGATGTTATCAATTACGACAATAGCTATAACGGTGAAAGAGGACTGAACCTTGTATTGAATATAGATTCAACATTAAGTAAATATGGAGAGTCTGCAAATATAACAGGCACAAATATTACGGGAATAGGGTATAAAGTCAGCTACGACATGGAAGTGACTTTAAAAGGAACTGTAATTATATCTACAGATACTCCGGGGAATGACAGAGAGAAGGCATTACTTTGCGTCCGCCTCGAAGATGAAGAGCATAAGATTATTGCAGCATTTCAGCCCAAAAGCATATCTATCGTGAATGGAAAAACAAATTTGACATACGAAGTTAATCTTGATAAATTTGAGATAAATGAAGGGCAAATACTATGTTTAAGCTTTCTTCCTTCTTCCAAGCCTGAAATATTAGTCGCAGGAGATTATGCAAATATCAATTTATCACTAACCATTTCAAATAGAGGTGAAGTATTATTCGGGGAAAAATATCCAGTTGTTCCCAACCTTCCGGACATCAAACAAATAGACTTTATCAAAGCTATTGCTTCAATGGTCGGCCTGTTTGCTTTACCAGATGGTGCAAACGGAATCAAGTTTATACCTTTTGATAACCTGAGAAATAATATGCCAAAGGCAGTAGACTGGACGGATCGTGTGATTATGGCCTACAAGAGCGTAACTCCACGCAGCCTAGAATATACTCTTAACAATATTGCTCAAAATAACAGATTCCGATACAAAGAAGACGATTCCGTCAATGGAAACTACGATGGAAATATACAGGTCAATGACGCCACGATAGATTATGAACGTGATGCCATTACCCTACCCTTCTCCGCTTGTGACACAAAAGGAGGAGTTGCTTATATTCCCCTATATTCATACAATGATGATGGAGAGTTAGAATATAATAAGGCTAATTCCCGAATACTGTTACTTGACGGTACGAAAGGAATATTCAAAGGATTGGAATGGACTACCTTAATTGCAAATAACTATCAGACGTACAAAGGACTAATCAATGATGCAAAGGTAGTGACCGAGTATATCCGTCTCAACAGTATCGAGTTGCGAGACCTAGAGATGGATATACCGGTTTATTTAGCTCAATATGGCTGTTATTTAGCTATTATTGAGATTAAAACAAAAGAGAATGACATATGTGAATGTAAACTATTAAAAGTATGGTGATATGGCAGAGAATGCAGTAGAAAAGGTTCGGAACATTACCGAACAAATCAATCAAACTAGAAAAATGCTTTTAGAAGAATATTTGGGACATTCCATTTCTATGGAGGAAGCTATAAATATGGAAATGCCAGACGAAGTTCTGGAGCATCTGGGAGATTTGTAATTTAATGATTTAATATAAAATGATTATGACAGAAAAAGATTTGTTAAACAACAAAGAAGCCATGAAATTAGCTTTGGCTTTTGACAAGATGGCCAAAGAGTATAAAACGACTATTCAGAAAGTGGTAGCAGAAGGCAAACGGGTTACAGAATTAATTCAGAATAACCGGATGGAGACTATATCAACATTATCAATGATCGAGAATTTAATAAACGAACATGAGCCGGATTCCGAAATACGTAAAAAAATGCTTTTACTCCTAGACAATCTGAATATCAAAGGAGATAGCGAAACTTTCCCAGCCCTTGTTATGGCTTTATTTTTTGCAAGTAACGGAGTATTAACCGAAAAAGAACAAAGATTATGAATAATGAGAATGAACAGATACTAAAGATTACAGTAAGAAATGATGATGCAATACGAAATATTGCTCAATATCGTATAGCTATAGAGAATTTAAGGCGAGAAGAGGCTGAATATAAAAAAGCCTTAAAAGACAAGCAGATATCACAAGAAGAATACAATGCTAGAATTGTAGAAACACAAAAAAAGATGATGGAAGCCAAGGAGGTAGTTCAAGCGCTGACCAAAGAGGTTCGTAACAATATAAAAATTGAGAAGGAACAGGAAGGCAGTTTGATTTCTCTTCGTGCCCAGTTATCCAATCTGACAGCCGAATACGATAGCCTTTCAGAAGCAGAAAGAAATGCGGCTAAGGGGCAGAACTTAAAGAACAGGATAAATGAGATTACCGATTCATTGAAAGGCGCAGAAGAGGAAACTCAGCGTTTCTATCGTAATGTAGGAAATTACACTGAAGCAATTACTAAAGCGGCAGAAGCAAATATTCCCTTCATACAAGAAATTCACAATTCAGTAACTGCCCTCTCTGGCTTGAAGGGATATTTATCTGATGTAAAGAATGAATTTGTGAAGATTAAAGATGGATATTTAGAAGGAGCATCTGCTGCCAAAACACTTTCTGGAACCCAAAAGGCTGCTGCTGTCTCTACCAATCTTCTATCTACAGCAATGAAGATTTTAAAGGTAGCACTCATATCTACTGGTATTGGCGCCATTGTTGTAGCACTTGGATCATTGGTTGCATATCTCACTAAGACACAAAAAGGAGTAGAAATTGTCTCTAAAGCAATGGCCGCTTTAGGAGCAGCAGTAAATGTCATCATTGATCGCCTGGCTAAATTGGGTGGAGCAATTGTTAAATTGTTCACCGGTGATTTTACTGGGGCATTATCTGACACGAAAGAAGCATTCTCTGGTATAGGGGATGAAATAGCGAGAGAAACAAAATTGGCATGGGAATTACAAGATGTTTTAAGCCAAATTGAGAAACAGGAAATTATGCTTTCTATGAAAAGAGCAGCCAATCGTGCAGAAATAGAAAAACTTAAAAAGGTTTCTGATGATACGACTTTATCTACAGTCGAGAGAATGAAAGCTGCACAAAAAGCATATGAGTTGGAACAGGAAGATTTAAAACTGCAGACAGAGATTGCAGAGAAAAGATTGGCGAACACTCTTGGGTACAAGGAAATGAATGAAGAAGTTCGTAAATTAATGGAACAAATTAAACAAGGGAGCATCACTGCAGATGAATTAATAGGAAAATTGGGTTTATCAGAAAGTACAATTGACGATCTTAAAGAATTTAGGGAGCAGTTCAATTCATTACAAGAACTATCAGAAAGTTCATACACCCGTCAAACTGAACAGCAAAATAAATTAAATGCTATTCGTAAAGAAGGTGCCAATGCCGCTAAAGAAGCACGAAAAAAGGAGGTAGAAGCTTATAGAAAAGCCCAAGACACCCTCATTGCACTCATACAAAATAATGCCGAAAGACAGAGAGAACAATTGAAGGTTAGCTATGATAGAGAAATAGAAGATTTGAAGAAAAAACTAACTGATGAAAAGAATCTTACTTCGAAAGCAAAAGATAGCATTCGAGAAACAATAAAGTTAAAAGAGCAACAACAGCAAAAGGAATTAGCCAAATTATCTAATGAACAGTATAAAGCTGAAATTGAAAGACGACAAAAGTTAATTGAGACTCAGCTTGATGCCGTAAAAGCCGGAAGCGAACAGGAATATCAATTAAAGATGCAGCAACTAATTGCACAAAGGGATTTAGACCTGTCAAACACCGAGCTTACCGAACAGATGAAGCTTGCTATACGTGCGAAGTATAATAAACAAATGGATGATTTGGTAAAACAACATGATGCAGATTTACTGAAAAAGCAACAGGATGCAATGAAACTTCGCTATGAAACCGAGATTGCAAAAGTGTACAATAATGAAGCGGAAGTTTATCGTATTAGGTTAAAGCAGAGAAAGGAGGAATTAGACAAGATTCAGCAAATGGAAGGGGAAAGTATAGAAGCTTTCAATCTTCGTAAGCTGGAGCTTAAAAATGCTTATCTTGATGCAGAAAAGGAACTAGCAAATAAAGAGATAGAAATCGAAACACAGAAAGCGGAAGCGATTGGTGGTCTTATCGGTGGTATATCTTCTTTATTGGAATTAGCAGGAGAAACTAATGAAGAAATGGCACGTGCCGCAAAACTATTAGCGATTGCTGAAGTTGCCATAGCGCAAGGGGTAGCCATAGCAAAAGCGGTTGAGACAGCTACTAGATCCAGTGCAACATGGGTGGATATGCTTGCAGCTATCGGAACGGTTGTCGCTGCTGTTACTGCTGTCATGAGCACCGCTATGAAGTCGATCAAGTCCGCCAAATTTGCAACCGGTGGTCTAGTCACTGGTCCGGGAACCGGAACGAGTGATAGCATCCCGGCGCAATTAAGTAACGGAGAATCGGTAATGACAGCAAGAGCTACAGAATTGTTTGCTCCTATCCTATCCTCATTTAACCAGATGGGTGGTGGAGTGCCGATAAACATCACTGCATCAAGCAATCAAACTATGGGAGAAGATATGCTTGCTAGGGCGGTGGCTAAAGGCGTTCAAATGATGCCTAATCCGGTGGTTTCCGTTACCGAGATAAATACGGTTGGAAAACGGGTTGAAGTGCTTGAAAACTTAGGCAGCTTATAAAATTCGGATTTTTCGAATCTATAAAAAAGAAAAATGAAAGTATATGAGGTTTTAGCATCAAGCCGCTTTCTACTTGCTACAATGAATAGAAACGGAGTGAGCGCAGATGATATAATGTATCTTGATATGTTCTATGAGTATAGAGATATGCTTGCAGAAGGACGAAAAGAAGCCGAAATCAGGACTTTTCTTTCAAATAAGTATAAATTATCCGCCTCAACAATAAAAAAGGCTATAAAGCACTTGAATGAAGAATACATTATTTGATATGCTTTCGAAGATTTTTCCGTAGTCATTACGCACGTGTAAAAAAGCTGGAGGGATATTCTCCGGCTTTCGCTTTTAATTGCTACAAAGATTTTTTTGGGGTCATTACACGTGTATGAGAAAATAAGATCCACTATACTTGTCACTATTTTCTGCCGGCATTACGAGAAAACAACGATAACTATAACGGTACTTATTTTCTCTCTATCAAAGCAGGAATCAAAAAATAGATAACCCCTACGAAGTGTATTGCTAAGTAGGGGCTTTATGGGGAGATGAGGCTATTTCTTTGGCTTGATAAACCCGATTGGATTACGTGGCTTATTCTCCATCTTCTGTGCCTGAAGCTCGGCTAACGTCTGATTGATTAACTCTAGCTGGTTCATGACTATTCTATTTTGAGCTTCTTTTAATTGGTTATTCAGGTTCGTATCCCTCATAATAGTAAGATTGCGTAATACCCTTGAATATAACTTCCCTATCGTCTACTTGATCCGTCAAACCTTGATGTAACAATGTCCGTAGTTCCAAATCATTAATAGGGCTTCTTTCCATTGCTTGTAAATAGAGAACTTTATCCACGTTCTGCCAATCAATCACCATGCCAAGACGTTTCTTTAGAATCATATCAAGCCAAATACGCATAGTACGACCGTTTCCTTCCATGAATGGATGAGCAATGTTCATCTCAACATATTTGGCTATGATCTCATCGAATGTTGTTTCCGGCATCTTTTCTATTACCGGGAGCATCACATCAAGATACATGCAGTTAGCAAAACGAAAATTCCCCTTTGCTATATTCAATGTGCGCACCTGTCCGGCAAACTTATACAACCCGTCGAACAGATAACGATGTATATCGCATAGGCCTTTTATTGTTCCCACCTCGATACGGTCTATATCTCCAGTCTCAAACAAAGCATGAGCTTTTACAAGGCTCAACTTATCTATTTCATTTGTATTCATACTCATTCAACTTTTAATGTTATTGACTCTGATTGAAGCAAAGAATAATATTTTGCCTTCGCTTTCGCCTTCGCTTCATCACGTTGTTTTTTACGCTTTGTTTCTATTTCCTTTGTGGATATAGCTTGAACTAAAGCGTCTACATCCTTTAATTTGGTACTTACATAAGTCCTTCTATGTAAATCAATTTCTGTTATCATATTACGATCTTGAATTATATTTAAGAGTTTATTATATTGGTGTTTGGTGGTATATTTATCATAGACTTTCTTCAATGCTCTATTTTTTAGTAACAGTTCAAGTTCCTCTTTATTCCTAGCACCAAACATTCTGCATTTAATCATATCTGATGTTGTCTGTGCAAAGTCCTTATCTCCAATTATTGATGAAATCCCCATGTACATAGCCCATACAGCACGCTCATCTGAGTTCATATTCTCTCTTGCATTATAGATATTGCTCATTACAGTTGCATTCAATAAAACAAAAGGGCATCCCTCAAAGTTGTAGACCTTCCGACATCTATTCACTGTATCAAGAGTATATTTAACAGTATCTGTTTTTAGATTCAGCATGGCAAAAGTTTGGCGCACTCTATACCATTCTAAAACCAGATCATAAAATGATGGATTCTCTTTACTATAATCATTCAGATATTCAATCTCTAATTCAGGAAGAAACTCCTCATTGCCGAAACCATTATAATCCTCATCATATGGAAATTCATCCATTCTATTATATTCTTGGAGTATGGAATCCGGGAGTTCTTCTATCGTTCTATAAATACAATAAACTAAATCTTTGAAAGCGTTGTATTCAGAAATCTCAATTTTTCTTGAAGTATAGAATATTCCGATGTAATACATCCTGTTGATAGTATTCTTTTCTATAATCAAGTCCCTCAATATAGGTAAAGGGATTAGGATAAACGGATTTTTATTCATATTTTTGTATCAGTATTAACAAGAGGATTCTCCGTCGTGATGATGTGGGGTCCTCTTTCTGTTTTATAATCGCAAAGATAAAGAACAGCTTTATCTATTCAAAAATGCAATAATAAATAAAAGTTAAAAATCATCCACTTAAATAAGTTCATCCTATCTATCTTCCAATGAACCGTCCAATATATCATCCACATAAATAACTATATTATTATAACTATAAATATTAATAACTATGTTGAAATAGGTACACATCATCAATTAAAAATTGACGATGTACGCTCTCTTTCCAAAGATTTATCTTCATTCTGCTTTAATATTACAAAACAATTTCTCCGCTTTCTATTCTATCCAGTAACCTAGATAAGTCTGCCACACTATTGATATTGTAATTAGTATCTCTAATGCGGATTACTCCAATGATACCACCGGAAGATGAGGCAAATAGTTCCGCTATATCAATCTCTAACACATCGGCAATTTTTTCAAGCAATGGTAATGATGTATTTCCATTTGATGCACGGCTTAATGTTACCTCTGAAACACCCAATTTTTCTGCAAGTTCCTTTTGTGTGGTATTGCGCATTTGGCAAACCTCTTTAATTCTTAGCTTCATATACATTTAATGTTAATTGTTATCATAGTGCAAATATAGAATAAAATATCATTTCAAGATAATATTGTATGCTAAATTTGCGTTTAATGATAATTTTATTCTCTTTTTATTTGGTTGCAATTATCATTTACCGTATATTTGCATCATAAAATTAAAGTTAAACGATAATTATTAAAATATGAGACGTTACGATTTAAGCAAGATAATGAGAAGAGCACACCAGTTATTTACTAACGCTCGTGCAAAGTACCCGACATTCTCTAATGCACTCCGCAAATCTTGGAGCATGGCAAAGTTCGAGGTTAGAGTAGCCGAAGAACGCCAGGCAATCGAAGCGGAGACTAAAGCACGTGAAGCAAAGGTACGTGAAGAAAACGAGCAAGCCGCTATTAGTTCGGTTCTCCTTCGTGCACAAATCGAAGCCGACCGGATCAGAAGAGAAGCGGAAGCCAAAGCGGAACGTATGAAAGGCGAAATAGCAGCACGCAAAGAAGGTATCTCTTACAATGAGTATCAAAATCGCATTAGTCGTTCAATGGGCTACGGGTGTGGTTCGTATTGCGGTGACTAATTTTCTACTGCATATATCATTTGAGGCACTGGTTTGTGAAAATAGGTGCTTCTCTTTCACTGAATTATTAACCGGATGGGATCGTAAAACGCTACCCCATCATAAAATATACACTATGACAGAAACAAAGGTTTACAAGTTTCATAACAATATTCATGTTGAGGCTTTTACAACGTCTTTAGGGACAGAAGGGATAAGGCATAATGTATTCGAATACGAAGAGTACACAGCAATAGAAGTAACTGGCACACCATTAGAGATAATAAGAGCCTCAACGATATACCAACAGGTTACAACCATTAAATTATAACGAGATGGAGATGTTGATCGTATTTGGATGCCTATACACTGGCTATAGGATATTCAGGAAAAAGGGAGAACAGTTCTTTGATGTTTAATCAATTATGAACGCTACACTAATTATTTGTATCATCCTTCTTGCTTTTTGCATTTGGGATGAAGTGTTTAACGATAACAACAGAAATCAATCAATATAAAATATAACTATGGAAATGGTAATAGAGCCCGCTAGCAAAGAACGGATAGAAGAAGGAGAGCAGTTTATCGAAAGACTACTAAAGATTCTACAAAACAACGATAAAGTAACGGTTAACGTAATGTATTGCCAGACTTGCGTTATTGACAGGCTGGTAACTGTAGAATCTGGTACCAGTTTTAATGCGGGTCTAAGTAAGGACAATTGTACAGTACTAAATGAAATGGTTTACAACTCACATCAATAAATGATACATGAAAGTTGACGCCATCAACAAAGCCACCCCGGTAACAATACGGTTGCCGGGAGATTAAAATAAACAAGTATTAAAAATGACTTCACCATCCTAGACAAAATAGAAGTTTTTAATTGTTTCTGCATATACATAATTGTTATAATTTAAGTTATTTGCAAAGTCTAGATTGCAAATTAGGCCTTTTAAGACCCAATAGGTATTTTAAAAGGTAAAATCTATATGAAAAATAATCATTATGATATAAATAATTTATTCTACTAAAAAAGAATCTATATCTTTGCCAATACTAACTTCAAAACTTAATAAATATGCTTTTAGCTTATATCACACATAATATTGATTTTAGTGCTATTAAAACTTTGCTAAGGCTTGCGATATCACAAGGAGATAAGTATAGAGACACTTATATAAAAATTATCGTATCAGATGCTAAAAAGCTAAGAGAAGATTCTAATAATATACGAACCATAAATAGAGATATGTTTGATTACTCTGTTTATTTACAAAAAAACGGTGAAAATATATTAGATCAGATAGATTCAGAACATTTAGACACAGCCTCCTTGAAAAAAATTTTAACAGTTTTTGAACAATAATGAATATTCAACTTCTCAATCTTAGCCGTTCACAAATGTCATTGGCTTGGGCAAAAGCCAGGCACAACCAATACTCTGATACAAGAAAACAAATATTTCATCAAAATCTGGAAGATTTATTCAAAGCAATATCAGAGTTTGATTTTACCTCAATGACAGATGATGAAAAATACGAGGCTAGGAATATTATGGAATGGTTTATTTCAAGTGTAAATTTGCTCAACAATAACACTGTTAATATTATTCCATATGAAATGATAGAATGTTTGAATATTGCCTCCAAAGAGTGGCTGTCAGACTATGATAAATATATAATTGTTACAACTGACGGTCCGTATGCAATATTAATCTCTGGTGATAGTCTTAATATAATATATGATACAATTAAAAACAAGTTTGGAATTGACTTTCAATATAGATTATTAGAAATCAGAATGCCTCGATATCTAAATAGGGATTATTTAACAAACGTATGTTTGTATCATGAGTTGGGACATTTCGTTGATAAAAGAAATAAAATATCAGAAACAATCGTAAGCAGATTATATGATCAATGGCATACACAAACAACTACCCGACCGGAAATAAAACAATCATTTCCTTTTATCACAGATTTTAATTCGAAGAATAACAAAGAGATAGAACAAATATATTTCCATATAAGAGAATACTTTGCAGATATATTTGCCGCTCAATATGTCGGACAACATATTGAAAACTATTTAATCTACCTTGCAGAAGACAGAAAAAACATACATGATTACGAACATCCCTCCTTAGAATTAAGAGAAATAATGATTAATAATTTTTTGTCTAACAATTACAATACAGTTCTAAATTCTATTATCGAAGAATCGAAAAATATATATATGGGTAAACTGCAAATACAAAAAAGATATATAGATTTGCAGAAAGAAGATTTTTATAATTTAGTTCCAACTCAAATTCAAAAAGAATCAGAAATACATTCTCTATTTAAATTGGGATGGGACATATGGATGAATAATACAGAACAAATCAAAATTTGCAATAAAATGCAAGAAGAACTTCTTCCTGATAAGACTTATGAAATCATTAATAATTTAATTGAGAAATCAATAAACAATTATTTAATAATAAGAGATTGGGAGAATTTTAAAAAAATATAGTCTAATGTACCTGTCTC
>CDYN01008534.1_pt1 | contig 12084 bp, 8 predicted proteins | sample 554911 | NCBI WGS metagenome assembly CDYN01 (sample SAMEA3182083, study PRJEB8094) | gut metagenome | biome: human; feature: gut; material: Stool; isolation source: human stools | place: Canada | collected 2012-12-04
ATTTTAAATCCGCTTCGCCTGTGAAGGTAAAGCGGATTTTTTAATTTAGAACCATTTGATCTTTCTGAAAATGAAAAATGATAAAGCTGATAGTGTGATGGAGATCATGACGATGATGGCAAAGCCATGCGGCATATTTTCTCCGTAGATCGGGACGTTCATACCGTAGAAGCTGGCGATGAGGGTGGGAACCATCAGGATGATGGAGATGGAGGTCATGCGCTTCATGATGGTGTTCACGTTGTTGGAAATGATGGAGGCGAATGCGTCCATCGTACCGGTCAAGATATCGCTATAGATATTGACCGTGAGGTGCGCCTGTTTTAATTCTGTTTCCACATCTTCCACCAGTTCGTTGTCCATATAGACCGGTTCTTGGAAGATGCTTTGCAGTTTGGTAAGCATCACTTCATTACCACGGATGGATGTGTTGAAGTAAACCATGCTCTTTTCCAGCTTCATCAGACGAAGCAAGTCTTCATTACGGATACTTTTTTCCAGTGCCTTTTCGGCATGCGCCACCTCGTTGTTGATTTGTTTCAGGTATTTTAGGAACCATACGGCGGATGAATGGATCAGACGCAGAATCAGGTCATATTTGTGACGTACGACAACCTCTTTGCGGCGGGTGTACCGGATAAAGTCCGGTATCAGTTCCGTCTTATAATAGCAAACGGATATGATGATTTCATTGTTCGTCATAATCCCCAGGGGGATAGTCGTGAAAGGGATTCCTTGTTCCTGGCTCTGTACCGGGATTCGAATGATGGTCAATAGCCAATTCCCTTCATATTCGATACGCGGGCGTTCGTCTGTATCGGCAATGTCGCTTAAGAAAGATTCGGGAACATTGAATTGGTTTGTCAAGTAATGGATATCTTCCGGTGTAGGGCATTCTACATTGACCCAGCTGTTTGGAAGCCACTGGTCTTTTTCCACAAAGCCGGCTTCACAATAAAGAAAAGTTCTCATTATTGCCTCCTTTCGTTTTTGTCAACGTACAGAGGCCTTGCTGTTTACCCCTGCGCGTTATTTGTTACTTACTGTTTTTATTTCTCGCGGAATACTGTCGTCCATAATTTATCATTACTTTTTACGGCTGCAAAGATAGAAAAATCCGGTAATAAATGTATATCGGAGGCGGATTTTTGTCAAGTCCGTGAGACTGCATATTTGCGATAATGGTAATAGGCAATGCCGGCTAAGTCTGCTAGAAACCAACCGATAGGAATAGACCACCAAATACCGGTGACCCCAATAGTGGGAATGGATGCCAGCCAATAAGAAAGGACGACACGTGTACCTAAAGACAGAATGGTAAGCACGACAGACATTCCCGGCATACGGATGGCCCGGTAATAACCATAAAGGAGGAACAAGATCCCGATGCCTAAATAAAAAGCTCCTTCGATACGCAGGTATTCTGTTCCGATGAGAAGTATCTCAGCCTCATCCGGACGGACGAAAATAAGCATCAACGGCTTGGCAAAAAAGAAAACTAACAGCGAGATGATAAGGGAAAAGACGATCGTTATAAGAAATGCGCTACGTACTCCCCGGCGGATGCGATCCCCTTTCCGCGCTCCGAAATTCTGGGCAATGAAGGTGGAAAAAGCATTCCCGAACTCCTGAACGGGCATATAGGCGAAAGAGTCGATCTTGACTGCTGCGGCGAATGCGGCCATGACAACCGTACCAAAACTATTTACCAACCCTTGCACCATCAATATTCCGAAGTTCATCACGGATTGTTGGACGCAAGTCAGTGTGGAGAAAGAAGTGATTTCTCTCAGGCTGGAACGGTCGAAGCACATATCTTCCCGGTGTAATCGTAGCTCGGGGCGGGTTTTATAGGTATACAGCAAGATACCGGATGCCGCCGTTCCCTGTGCGATGACCGTTGCGACTGCCGCTCCTTCGATGCCTTGATCCAGGACAAGAATAAGAAACAAATCAAGCCCGATATTCAAAACGACCGATACAGCCAGAAACCATAAAGGTGTTACAGAATCGCCTACAGCCCGAAGCAACGCTGCATAAAAATTATACAGGAAAGTAAAGACTATTCCCCAGAAAATGATCCACAGATAGTTACGCATCAACGAATAAATATCATAGGGAACTTGTAACCATCGTAAAATCGGATCGAGCCATAGGAACACGGCAACATTCAGCAAGATGGTTACCGTGCCGATCAGCAGGAGAGAAACGTAGATGCTACGTCGCTGGGCGGACAGGTCTTCGGCTCCGTATTGCAGTGAGAAAACCGTGCCGCTTCCCATCGATAACCCCAGCAGGATAGAGATCAGGAAAACCATCAAGGTATAGGCGGAACCGACCGCTGCCAACGCATTTGCACCGATACATTGTCCTACGATCAGTGTATCGGCTATGTTATAGCATTGTTGTAAAAGCGATCCTGCCAGCATCGGCAATGTGAATTGTAGCAGGGTGGTGGTTATACCTCCTTGTGTAAGGTCTCCTTTCCGTAACATTGTCAGCTCTTTTTATTCGTATAGTTTTGTATGAATCTGCAAAAATACGAATTAATCGGATAATCGTTCCTTCGGATCTCCGTAACCTGTCGGAGTGGTGCTGAGCTTTTGTTTTTGGGTAAAATGAACGCTAATCAAGCATCAAACTCATATAAGCTTCCCGGCTCTGATAGTTGAGCAACAGGCGGGTGAGCGATTGGGTGTCCATCTTTTTTAGTTCGCCGATGTTAAGAACGGAGTTTGCGTGGGTGAAGGCCCAGTGATGGATGAGGCGGTCGCGGTCCAAGACACGTGCCATGCCTAAAGGGAAAGTTCTTGGTCCGGTGAAAGGAGTACGGCAGACGGCCTTTTCCACCTTGCTCTGTGTTGTAGCTTCCTGTAAGAGCAGGGTCTTGATGTTGTCGTTGTCATACATCAATTCTTTGACATAGATATAGTCGCCGACAGGATAGAAAAAGATCATTCCGATCGGTTCTTCTTGAATGTTCAAGGCGGTCAGCATTTGTCCTCCGGACATCTGTAATTCGCGCAGGATAGTAACGAAATCGTCATAACCGTGCAGCACATAGCAAATACGTTCTCTCTGCTTCTTATTAAAAAAATTGTAGAGAGACTCCATCGAAGGTACTTCGGGCGGTACAACCAAAACACCCTGTTCCAGTGCTATTTCAGAAGGGCGGATATACGTTTCTTCTGAATAGTCGAAAGCTTCCGTATATCCTAAATCGCGGTAATAGTCGAACAGCCATGGATCGGCCGGGATAATGACTGTTAAGGCCACTTTCCGGCTTTCCATCACTTCGAATGCTTTCTGTATCAGTTGGCGCATAAGTCCCTGACCTCGTTCGGAGGGAAGAGTGCAGGCTCCATATATATAGTTTACGGATATCTCCTTTCCGTAGTAAGTCATGACATACGGAAGCATTTGAAGGGCGGAAACGATTTTTCCGTTTTTCTCTATAAACAGGGCGTTTTCTTTTTTGTAAACCCGATCGAAGAATAGTTTGATAAATTCTTCGCTGTCGTTGAAAGAAGTACGCCACAGGTCGATCAATTGAGATTTGTTGTTATCCATCGTTCAATATTATTTTGCAGGTTTCTTTATTGCCGCGGATTTTTCCAATAGGATGAACGGGTTATACGAAAGTTTAGCCTGGCGCAGACCGGGAATACCCAAGTCTTCCTCTCGGTTCACATAGGTGTATTTTCCCGGAAGGTGAGAGGCGAATTCTTTGTTGATAACAGCATAAGCCCCCTCATAGTTCACATTCGCCTTTTCTACGTGGACGCCGAAAGTATTATGGTTGATCGGGGCACCAAAAGTGAAAGCGACAATCTGATGGTCTACGCAAATGGCTCCTCCAATAAGTCCCAATTCGTCATAATGGTTCAAGGCGTAGATTATAGAACGGCGTTCGTCGTTCAGATCCTCCTCGTCATTATCTTCCCGGTTGGCTTTGTACCATTTACATTCGAGCTGAAGGCATTCGGGAACCAGTTCTGGTGTGATAGGAATATATTCGTAGGCAAACTTCTTATTGAATTTGTTGATATGATTGCGTTTCGCCTGGTATTTTTTCCCTTTTAGGGTTGCCAGGTCTTCACGCAAGTAGATGTAATCGAAATAATTCCGTTCGGGGATGTAGAAAAATCCGCCGGGAATTGCCTTTTCGAGTTCTTCTTTGGCATCTGGCGTTACGCCCAACATACAGAGCGGATGACCCTGTTCGAGCGAATCGGCTTCTAACAGATCGATGGCCTGTTTCAGGTCGCCTTGACCTGTAGGAGTCATATAAGCGACTCTCGTTTTGTTTTCGATCCAGAAACGGATCAGCAAGCTGCCGTTGACAATGGCGAACTCGCTATCGTAGAGAAACCGCCAACTGCAGATGTTGGCAAATGAATAATCGCAATTTTTATAATTGCTCGGTATCGTAAAGGATGTTATAATATCTCTATCTTCGATTTCAATTGGTTTAAACGGTATCTTCATCTTTTTCTTTTTTGATGTGCAAATATAAAACTAATAAAAATGGCTGAATGTTTTATCTTTAATAAAAACAATCGATTTTGTTTATTGCGTGATAAACCCTATAAATGCTATTAATAGCAATTTAACTAAATATAAAAATGATAGTGTATATTAAACTAACATCTATCTTTAAATGTTCGAAGTGAAATGGTTTTTATTTAAAAGTGAGAAGGAAATGAATACAGATAAAATATTACCGATCGACCTCTATCATGCCGTGTCGACTGCGAATTTGACATTGGAAAGTACTTTAAAGATCATTCACGTTGAAGTCGGGCAGGATCATGAACTGTTGCCTTTGGAACCGGGAACTCTTGCTGTGATCTGCCGGGGAGGAAAGTTCGAATGCAAAGCACTTGGAAAGGAAATCTCCATAGTTGCCGGACAGGTGTTCCTGGCGTCTGTGGAAGATGTGAGTGACATATCTCGTTTTTCGGAGACAGGTTTTGAAGGGATCGTGATCTATGCCGGTAGTGATCTGCTGATCAATCGGCAACGTCTGATGTTCCGGACGATTACACCGGACGAACTGGAGGAGTCCGGGCTTTATATCCGGCTGATGCAGTCACAAATCGAGCGAATGAGCGATGTCCGTGTCAAAGTGGTGGAATCGCTTTTGCGTGCCCTTATTTTCTTCCTCCAGCAGGGAGGACATCTGGCGGACGACCGGGATAGCGAGGTTCCGCCTTTCTTCCACGATTTCGCTTTGCTGATTAGGCGTTATCATCATTATCCGGTTTATTATTTTGCCGAGAAGTTGGGAATGACTTCGGCGGAACTGAATAACAAATGTAAATTGCATTCCGGTATTTCGGCTGCGGAATGGATCAGCCAGTATGTATTGCTTGAGGCGAAAGACTTACTGATTAAAACTCGACTGAGATCTTCCCGCATTGCTATGATGCTTAATTTCTCTAATTATGATACCTTTGCGCGTTGGTTCAGGCGGCATACGGGAGAGTTGCCAGGGAACTGGAGGTAGTGGAATTTGAAAATTGAAAATTAAGATACCATGAAATGGACATTTGAGAATGCGAAAATAAAGGGGCGGATCGTCTTGACCGATTCGCTCCATGAAGACCCGGATCTTCTGAAAGACAAAACGCTGTATAAATTTATATGGGTGGATTCCGGCGAAGTGGAGTTGGATATCGATCATCAGCATGTTGTTTTGAAGAAGGAACAGCTCGTTCCGCTTTCCCATTTGCATCATTTGGAGTTTCTGCGCATCGAAGGCAAATGCTATGCTTTGATGTTCAACGGCAATTTCTACTGTATACATGGCAACGACCATGAGGTCTCGTGCAACGGGTTGCTGTTTCACGGTTCATCGCATGTGCTGACTTTTGTCCTTTCGGAAGATGAACGGCGGAAGATCGACACGCTGACGAGGATCATGCAAGAGGAGTTTCTCAGTACCGATCACCTGCAAGACGAGATGCTCCGGGTATTGTTGAAACGGTTTATCATATTATGTACGCGAATAGCGGAAGATCGGCAGGGAGCTGTTCGGGAGAACAGCCTCCAGTTCGAGACGATCCGCAAATTCTATGTCCTGGTCGATACCTATTTTAAGGAGAAAAAACAGGTGCAGGAATATGCGGACATGCTGAACAAATCCCCGAAGACACTGGCAAATATCCTTTCCGCCTATCAGCAGCCTTCCGCCATCCGTATCATCCATAACCGCATTCAGGCAGAAGCCCGGCGTTTACTGCTTTATACGGCTAAAAGCTCTAAAGAGATCGCTTTGATGCTAGGATTCGAAGACCAGGCTGCGTTCAGCCGTTTCTTTAAGAACGCAGCCGGACTAAGCGCGACCGAATATCGCCACCAATATAAAAAATGATAATAGTGGCGATGACGGGCTGGTCGCTTGTCCGGGTTGTAGTATCCGCTTATTGCCGGTATTTGCAACAACCCGGCAGTTGGTCGTAGACGTTTGATCCGCTTTATAAGTATCTGTGTCGTGCCCCGCTTTGGCAATAGCTTTGCTAATAGCGTCCACAGATGTTTTGGACGGATTGTATTGTAGATGTATCATCTGTTTTTCCTTATCCCAATGAACCGACGAAACGCCGTTTACACTTTTGGCTGCTGTTTCGATGCGTTGTTTACACATGTCGCAGGAACCTTTTACCCCGAACATGGCATGCTCGCCTGCCGGTTCCGGTTGTGCTGCGGATGTACCGTGCGCGGCATGCCCTTCGTGACCGCTCATCGTATGCCCTACATGGCCGCTCATCGGTTGTGCTTCGCCGTCATTGTTCATCATCGACTGTTTCCCTTCCAGTTGGGCACTGGCATCTATCGAGAAAACACCGTTCGTTACGACTTCTTCTCCTTCGGATAATCCTTTTAATATCACGTATGCGTTGCCGAGGGAAGGACCAAGTTCTACTTCACGCATCAGGAAGGTCGGAGTGGAGGTGTCCGGTTGCTTGACATAAACGATGGAACGTTTGCCGGTCCAGAGAACAGCAGTTTGCGGCACGGTGATCCGGTCTTTATATCCTTGAAGCGGGGCGCTGACCTCGGCGGTCGCATACATCTCCGGCTTCAGTTCCATATGGCTGTTGGGGACTTCTACCCGGACACGTGCCGTACGGGTGGACGGGTTGATGATCGGATCGATAAACGCGATCCGGCCCGTATAGGTCTTGCCGGGAAGAGCCTGCAAGGTGAAATGAACCTGGTCGCCTCTGTTCAGGAAAGGCAGGTCAACTTCGAAAGTGTCGAACATCGCCCATACGCTCGACAGGTTCGCTATGTCGAACAGGACAGCTCCGGAGGCGACATAATCGCCCTGGTTTACGCGTTTGGTCATGACGATTCCGCTTACGTTCGCTTTGATCTCGACGAGTGGGGAAACGCTACCGGACTGTTCGATCGCTTCTATCTGGGCGTTCGTCATTTTCCAGAGACGGAGTTTCTCGCGGGCTGCCTGGATCAGGGCGGGCTGCTTCATCTTGATGGCTTCCAACAGTTCCTGCTGGGCGGTGAACAGTTCGGGTGAATAAAGGACGGCAAGTGTTTGTCCGGCTCGTACGCTCTCACCGGTAAAATTGATGTTGAGTTGTTCGATACGTCCGCCTACATGCGCTGTCTGTGACTGTAAGCTTTGTTCGTTCGGGGCGATCTTGCCATACAGGCGGACTGTCTTGACCGGGTTTTTCCTGCTGACCTTTGAAGTCTGCACGTCTGCCAGGGCGGCCGCCTCTTCCGATAACTGGATTGCTTTCGGGTCGGAGTTCTCTCCGCCGCCGCTTCCTTTACGGACCGGGATCAAGTCCATCGCGCAGATCGGGCATTTGCCGGGTTTATCCTGGCGTATCTGGGGGTGCATGGAGCAGGTCCAGACGCCCGTCTCGTCCTGTACGAGGTCGTGACTGTGTCCTTCGTGCATCTCATGCCCCTCATGGGTAGCCGGAGCGGGGCTTTCAGACGAGCTGAACAACAACCTGCCGACTAATAAGCCGGCACAGGTTACTATTATATATTGAACCGATTTGCTTTTTATTATTTCATTTATCTTTTTCATCTTGTTATTCATTTACGGAGGTTGATACTAATTTCTCTAAACTCGCGATCAGCGTGTTGTATCCGGCAACCGCTTCGCTCTTTTTAAGGCTGTAATCCAGTAACTGGCGTTCCAGTTGGATGATGTCCGTGAGGGAAGTCGTCCCTGCCGAAAATTCGCGAATCATCAACTGGTAGGTCGACCGGGACAAGTCTTGCTGTTTGGCGTACAGGTCTATTTTGCGCGAGGCATTGGCCAGTTGTTTCCTCTTTCTTCAGCAGCCCTTCCCGCCACCAGCATTGGAATACGGGGACGACAAACATGGTCATCGACTGGATCAGCATGCCGCCGAAAGTCGGGATTGCCATCGGAACCATAATATCGGCTCCCTTTCCGGTCGAGGTGAGGACGGGGAGCAGGGCGATCAGGGTGGTCGCGGTTGTCATGGCTGCGGGACGTACACGTTTGAGTCCTGCTGTCACGACGGCTTCACGTATGGCGTGCCTGGTCTGCGGGTCCTTTTCCAGGAAGACGTGATGGATGTAAGTACCCATCAGCACACCGTCGTCTGTCGCCACTCCGAAAAGGGCGATGAAGCCGACCCATACGGCTACGCTCAGGTTAATGGTATGCATCTGGAACAGGTCCCGCATATTGGCCCCCGCCAGCGAAAAGTTCATGAACCAGTCCTGACCGTACAGCCAGAGCAGGATAAAGCCGCCGGCGAAAGCTACGAATACACCGGAGAAATGAATCAACGAAGCTGTAAGGGTCTTGAACTGGAAATACAGAACCAGGAGGACGATCAGCAGGGCCAGGGGAACGACGATCATCAGCCGGGCGGTGGCACGTTCCTGTTGTTCGTAGTTTCCGGCAAACTTGTAGGAAACGCCTTTTGTTAGTTTCAACTCTCCGTTTTGTATCTTTCCTTCGATCACTTTTGTCGCTTCTTTCACAACGTCCACTTCCGCTTTTCCCTGTTTCTTGTCGAAGATCACGTAGCCGACCAGGAAGGTGTTCTCACTCTGGATCATCTGGGCGCCTCGGGCATATTCGATATCGGCGAGTTCTTTCAATGGGATCTGGGCGCCGGTGGCTGTCGGAACCAGGAGCATGGACAATGCTTCCGGATTATCACGCAGTTCGCGGGCATAGCGGAGGCGCACGGGGAAACGCTCGCGGCCTTCGACCGTCTTTGTCAGGATCATGCCGCCGACGGCTGCACTTAGTATTTCCTGTAAATCTTCGACGTTCACTCCGTACCGGGCCATGTTATCCCGGTTCAGCTTAATCTCCAGATAAGGTGCTCCGACCGCCCGGTCATAGAATACGGACGAAGGGATCACGGAAGGAACGTCTTTGAGCGCCTGTTCGATCGCCTTTCCGCTTTGCTCGATCGTTTCCAGATCCGGCCCGTATATCTTCAATCCCATCGGAGCGCGCATACCGGTCGAGAGCATGACAAGGCGTGCCTCTATCGGTTGCAGTTTCGGGGCGGATGTGAGTCCGGGCAGGTGGGTGACGTTGACAATTTGCTGCCAAATATCGTCGGTGTTCTTGATTTTGGGACGCCATTGCCGGAAATAGTCTCCTTTGCGGTCCGGTATCAGGCTATCTGCCGGAATCAGGCGGAAGCCGTCTGCCGGATTGTAAGTGCCTCCGTTTCTCAGAAGATATTCTCCTTTCCGGTTCACTTTGAAACGTTCCCGCTTTCCGTCTTCGTTCAGGATATATTCGGGACGATAGTTGATCGTATTCTCGAACATCTGGGCGGGAGCCGGATCGAGTGCCGAGTTTACCCGTCCCCATTTGCCGATTGCCGTTTCCACTTCGGGGATGGCTGCCAGGCGTTTGTCCAGTGCTTCGATATAATTCAAGTTTTGCTCGATTCCAGTATGTGGCATGCTGGTCGGCATCAACAGGAATGAACCTTCGTTGAGGCTGGGCATGAATTCTTGCCCGATCCGTTTCCAGATCAGGATGCCGCATAGGATAGTCGCGATAGGTAGCAGCATGAACTTCCACCGGTTATTCAGACACCAGCGAAGGATACGTTCGTAGTAGATCACCAGTAACCAGAGCAGTGCAAGAATGATGGCGATACATCCTGTTACGAAAAGAAGATTGACGATAATGCCTTTCTGGGGACCCATCGGCAACCATTCTTCTGCCAAGAAGTAGGTGGCGACGACAAGTGCGATACCGATATTGATATAGTTACTTATTCCGGGTTTCTTCCAACGGTGGGTAAGCAGGTTGTTAAGTCCGACGGCTGTAAGTCCGAGTGCCGGAATATTACTGTACAGGACAGACAAGAGGACACCTGCTGCAATCAGTATGTAGTTGAGCACTTTCCGTATTCGCTTTGAGTCGATCCGTACTGAAAACAATATATAGGATAAGGTCGGCAGCAAGATCAATCCCAATACGAAAGCAGAGGCCAGCGCATAGGTTTTCGTGTAGGCGAGGGGAGAGAACATTTTTCCTTCCTGTGCCTCCATTGCAAAAACGGGCAGGAAACTGACGATAGTCGTGATCATCGCCGTGGCAATGGCCCCCGACACTTCACTGACCGCCTTATAAATAAGGTTTACCATCGCTTTCCCTTTGCGGACGCCTCTGTTCTCCGGCATCTCCATATACCGGATGATGCTTTCGACAAACACGACGCCGACGTCCACCATCACGCCGATAGCGATGGCGATACCCGAAAGGGCAACTATATTGGCGGCTATTCCTGTGTAGTGCATGATGATGAAGGTAGACAACACGGCGATAGGGAGCATGCTGGCTATCACGACGGATGCCCGGAGGTTGAGGACCAGTACGATGATAACGATGATACAGATCAGTATTTCGTGGGATAAAGATGTTTCGAGCGTGCCGATTGTCTCTTTGATCAAGCCTGTCCGGTCGTAAAAAGGTACGACGGTGATTTTGGAGACAGTCCCGTCGGGCAAGGTTTTCTGGGGAAGTCCGGGCGCCATCTCCTTGATTTTGTCTTTTACATTATTAATGACTTCCAAAGGGTTGGAACCATATCGGGCGATCACGACACCGCCGACTGCTTCGACACCTTCTTTATCCAACCCGCCGCGCCGCGTACCCGGACCGATATTTACAAACGCTACATCGGAGATGCGTACCGGCACACCGTCATGAACCGTCACGACGGCTTTTTCCAGGTCGGATACATCTTTGATGTAGCCCAGGCCACGGATCAGATATTCGACCTTATTGATCTCCATTGTCTCGGCGCCGATATCGAGATTGCTTTTCTTGATCGCCCCCATAATATCCATAACGGAAACATTAAAGGCGCGCATGGCATCCGGATTCAGCTCGACTTGGTACTCTTTTACAAAACCTCCGGCTGATGCTACTTCCGACACGCCTTCGGCGGCCGAAAGGCTGTATTTGACATAGTAGTCCTGTATGGTACGCAGCTCTTCCGCATTCCATCCGCCTGTCGGTTTTCCGGTTGCCGGATCGCGTCCTTCCAACGTGTACCAGTAGATTTGTCCTAAAGCGGTTGCATCCGGACCCAACACTGGTTGTACGCCTTCGGGCAGCGTGCCGGGGGGAAGGGAGTTGAGCTTTTCGAGAATCCGCGAACGGCTCCAGTAGAATTCTATATTATCATCAAAAATAATATAGATGAAGGACATGCCGAACATGGAAGAGCTACGGATCGATTTGACTCCGGGAATCCCCAATAGGGAAGTGGTTAGCGGATAGGTGATCTGATCCTGGATATCTTTGGGCGAACGTCCCATCCATTCGGTCGCTACGATCTGTTGATTATCGCCGATGTCGGGAATCGCGTCTACCGGAATCGGATTGCGGGGAATGATCCCTCCGTGCCAGTTAAATGGAGAAGTCGAGATGCCCCATACGACTACCAGCACTAAGATCAAAAAAAAACGATAAACATGTTCAAAATACTTATATCGAGGGAAAGGTAATAAATCCCCGGTTATTGGATAATTTGTTAGCTATTTCATTCTTAGTTCGATAGCTTTTTACATACGATTTAA
>CDYN01001855.1_pt1 | contig 11551 bp, 9 predicted proteins | sample 554911 | NCBI WGS metagenome assembly CDYN01 (sample SAMEA3182083, study PRJEB8094) | gut metagenome | biome: human; feature: gut; material: Stool; isolation source: human stools | place: Canada | collected 2012-12-04
GCTTAGAAGCGAACTCTCAAAAGAAAGGGCCACACGGCTTGAAGGAAGCTTCGGCACTCAGAAGCAACATTACTCGCTCTCAAGGATAAAGGCCAGAAACAGGAAGACGGAAATACTGTGGATTTTCTTTGGAATACATACGGCAAATGCCATACTGATGATAGAAAAAATCAGAAACAAAACAGCTAAAGCAGCATGATATGATGTTACTCACAGAATCAGAAGAGGTCATCAGACTTCTTCCGGAACGTCATGTCCTGTCGGATAGAATTATGTGAGAAAGCACCGAAAAATGGCAATAAGAATGGCATATGAAGTGGTCATGTCCTATCATCTTCATATGCCATCTTATTTTTTAGGGACATTTACTGAATATCCCGAAAATAAGTGCCGCCATTGTGCTGCACGGTAATTTTCAACTCTCAGTTATCTTTAACTATCTCAACGCTTCCACTTCTTCCGGTGTCAGCGGAATCTTTTTGCCTAAACGGCGTGCGCCGGTTTCCGTTATCAGATAGTCTTCTTCATTGCGGATACCTCCGAAGTTACGGTATTCTTCCACTTTATCATAATTAATGAAGTCTTTAAACTTCTTCTCTCCTTTCCAAAGGTCTATCAGTTCGGGGATAAAATAAATGCCCGGCTCAACGGTATGTACAAAACCCGGTTCCAAAGGAATGGCAAGACGCTGGCTCTTACGACCGAACTGCGTACTCTTAGGCTGACCGTTGTAACCGACCCAAATCTCGCCGAGGTTTTCCATATCATGCACATCCAGCCCCATCATATGTCCCAAACCATGAGGATAGAACAAGGCATGTGCGCCTTCGCGTACAGCATCTTCGGCATTGCCTTTCATCAAACCGAGTTCTTTCATGCCCTCTACCATTACGCGAGCGGAAAGGTCGTAAACATCCATATAAGGAATACCCGGACGAAGCGCTTTGACAGCCTCCAGATGCATTGCATTCTGAATTTCATAAACAGCCCGCTGACGAGGGGTAAACGTTTTATCGGCAGGAACGGTAGAGGACATATCGCCCGCATAACCCGACTCCACTTCCGCACCGGCATCAATCAGGAATAAATCTCCCGGCTTCACCTTATTGCCATGATAATGATTGTGCAAAGTCTGTCCGTTGACGGTGGCAATCGTTGCAAAAGAGAGCTCGCAATTATTGGATTCGGCCACCCGGTTCATTTCTGCTACGACTTCGTATTCGTACATACCCGGACGAAGTACTTTCATAGCCGTAATGTGCATATCAGCCGTCACATTACATGCCTTTTCTATCTCTTCTACTTCTTCGGCAGACTTATAACTGCGTTGTGCCACAATTGCACGGATAAATGGAACAGAACCTTCCTGGCGTGCAGGCGGAATGCCCAACCACTCCATCAGTTTCAATTTATGCTCTGCCCTGTAGGGAGGCAGGTAATGCACTGTCTGTCCCTTGCGCACTGCTTTATGCAGATAGTTCATGATTTCGGCAGAAGGCATTACTTCCGTTATGCCCACACGCCCGCTTTTCTCTTTCAGGGTAGGCTGCGTTCCCATCCATACGATATGGTCAATCGTAAGTTCATCGCCAAATATAATCTCCTTGTCCTCATCAATATCGATAATTGCCGACAAACCGGCAAACGACAAACCGAAATAATACAAGAAGGTAGAATCCTGACGATAACGGAAAGTATTGTCCTCATAATGCAGTCCTTGTTCATCATTACCCAAGAACAGCAACACTCCTGAGCCTATATTTTTCTTCAACAGGGCCCGACGCTGTATATACGTTTCTTTAGCAAACATAATGTTCATAGTTTTAGTTGTTATACCACAAAGATAAAGAGAATATTTGAAAGGATAAGGAAAATCAGGAAATACTGACTTACAACCCAACAAGAAAAAACAACCGGACCGCAGATTTCTTGTTAAATATAACGGAAGAAGATTTTTCGTTCCCGAACTATTCACTATTTTTGCAAAAAGTGCAAAGATAAAACTTATCTTTGCAGCGGATAAATAATGTAACTTATGGCACAAGGCTCCCGACAGATACAAACCCAAGCGCAGCAACAGATACAGACGCTGTCACCACAACAGATTCTGGTAGTAAAGCTGTTGGAACTTCCGGCAATAGAGCTGGAAGACCGCGTACGTGCCGAACTTCTAGAAAATCCGGCACTGGAAGAGGGAAAAGATGATACATCCGGCGATGAATATTCCGAGACCCCCGATGCAGACTCCAACGCAGAAGATGGTGGAGATACCGATTACGATTCTCTGAGCGACTATCTCAACGAGGATGACATACCCGACTATAAATTACAGGAAAACAACCACAGCAAGGGAGAACAAGCCGAAGAGATACCTTTCTCCGATACGACTTCCTTCTATGAAACCCTGAAAGAACAACTGGGTGAGCGCAACCTTACCGAACACCAGCGTGAACTGGCGGAATATCTCATCGGCTCATTGGACGACGACGGACTGCTGCGCAAATCACTGGACAGTATCAGCGATGAGCTTGCCATTTATGCCGGCATCGAAGCCACTACCGGAGAACTGGAAGAAGCATTGAGAATCATTCAGGATTTCGACCCTGCCGGATTGGGAGCCCGCAACTTGCAGGAATGCCTTCTCATCCAGATACGGCGCAAGATAGAACAGCAGCACTTCACTCCCAATCCGATTCTTTATATTGAAGAAGCAATCATTTCCGAATGCTACGAGGATTTCACCCGTAAGCATTGGGACAAAATACAACAGAAACTCGGACTGGAAGAAGATGCTTTCCAGCAAGCCATAAAAGAAATCTGCAAACTGAACCCGCGTCCGGGAGCGTCTTTGGGTGAAGCTATCGGCAAGAACCTGCAACAAATCGTACCCGATTTTATTGTGGATACCTATGACGACGGCACTATCAACCTGTCGCTCAACAACCGGAACGTTCCCGAACTGCGCATGAGCCGCGATTTCACCGAAATGGTAGAGGAACACACCAAGAACAAGGCAAACCAGTCCAAGGAATCCAAAGAGGCCATGATGTTCCTGAAACAGAAAATGGATGCAGCTCAGGGGTTTATCGATGCCGTCAAGCAACGGCAGAATACCCTGATGACTACCATGCAGGCCATCATCGACCTGCAACGTCCCTTCTTTCTCGACGGTGACGAGTCATTGCTTCGCCCCATGATATTGAAAGACGTTGCCGAGCGCACAGGACTCGACATTTCAACCATCTCCCGCGTCAGCAACAGCAAATATGTACAGACCAACTACGGCATCTACCCGCTGAAGTTCTTCTTTAACGATGGATATGTTACGAAAGACGGCGAAGAAATGTCAGTCCGGGAGATACGGAAAATACTCAAGGAATGCATCGACAACGAGGACAGGAAAAAGCCCTATACCGATGACGAACTGACCGAGATATTGAAAGAGAAAGGATACCCCATTGCCCGCCGCACCGTAGCCAAATACCGCCAGCAATTAAACATTCCGGTAGCAAGGCTGAGAAAATAGAAACGGCACAAGGCAATCCAAACGGTAGAGTGATAATGCAAAAATAAAAAAATGGCAATAGAACAACATATTATAGCAGATAAAAACCTTATCAGGACAGCCAGGGTAATTTCGATGATATTTACACCATTCTCCATACCTTTCATGGCATTTCTGATTCTGTTCGTATTCTCGTACCTGCGAATCATGCCCCTGCAATACAAGTTGATTGTATTGGGCGTAGTATATTGTTTTACAATCCTTATGCCCACACTGACTATTTTCCTCTTTCGCAAAATCAACGGATTCACTCCTGAGGATTTAACGGAACGAAAACGGAGATATGTACCTTTCATCCTGACCATCACTTCCTATGTGTTCTGCCTGATCATGATGCACCGGCTGAACATCCCCTGGTATATGACAGGAATTATCTTTGCCTCTCTTATCGTGATGATTATCTGTGTCATTGTCAACCTGAAATGGAAGCTCAGCGAACACATGGCGGGAGCCGGTGCCATAATAGGTGGGCTGGTTGCTTTCAGTGCCCTGTTCGGATACAATCCGGTGGGCTGGCTGTGTATATTCATTCTCGTAGCAGGCGTATTGGGCACGGCACGGATTATCCTGCAACACCATACGCTCGGTGAGGTAATGGGCGGATTTGCCGTAGGACTGATTTGTACCTTGCTGGTACTTCATCCGCTCAGCAAACTGGTATTCCGTCTATTCAGCATATTCTTATTTTAAATATCAAATATTAACTCTTAAAACTAACGATTATGAATTTTCCTAATGATGTAAAGTACACGAAAGAACATGAATGGATTCGTCTCGAAGGAGATGTAGCTTATGTAGGAATTACCGATTACGCCCAAGAACAATTGGGAGATATCGTATTTGTCGACATCCAAACCGTAGGCGAAACATTGGCAGCCGATGAAGTATTCGGCACCATCGAAGTAGTAAAAACCATTTCCGACCTTTTCCTGCCCGTTGCCGGAGAAGTGCTGGAACAAAACGAAGCATTGGAAGAGCAGCCCGAACTGGTTAACAAAGACCCGTATGGCGAAGGCTGGCTCATCAAAATCAAACCCGCTGCCGATGCTGATTTCGGCAGACTGCTGGATGCAGAAGCATACAAAGCACTGATTAATAATTAGCGTTTAGTGATTAGTGTTTAGTAATTAGGAGTAATGATTAGCAGTAATAATTTGTTTTAAAATCTTTTCTCATCAATCCCTAATCACTAAACACTAATCACTAAACGCTAATCACTAACCACTAATTTAAATAATATGTCTCCAATTGTTAGTATCATCATGGGCAGTACTTCCGACCTTCCTGTCATGGAAAAGGCCGCACAGTTGCTCAACGATTTGCATGTACCGTTCGAAATGAACGCCCTCTCCGCCCACCGTACTCCGGAAGCAGTAGAAGAATTTGCCAAAGGGGCACGTAAACGCGGAATTAAAGTTATTATCGCGGCAGCCGGCATGGCAGCAGCCCTGCCCGGCGTTATTGCAGCCAATACCACACTGCCTGTAATCGGCGTGCCCATAAAAGGCTCCGTACTCGATGGAGTGGATGCGCTTTATTCCATCATTCAGATGCCTCCGGGCATCCCTGTGGCCACCGTAGCCATCAACGGAGCAATGAATGCAGCTATTCTTGCCGTACAAATGCTCGCATTGAGCGACAAGGAACTGGCAGAAGCCTTTACTGCTTATAAAGAAGGTCTGAAAAAGAAAATCGTGAAAGCAAACGAAGACCTGAAAGAAGTTAAATACGAGTATAAAACAAACTGAAAGAAGTGATTGATAATCACTGACCATTAATCACTAATAACGTGGATATATTCAATTATTCCCGACGGGAAACATCAGAAGTGAATATCGGAGCCACCCCTATGGGCGGCTCCAATCCTATCCGCATACAAAGTATGACCAACACTTCCACGCAAGATACCGATGCGTGTGTAGCACAGGCCAAACGTATTGTGGATGCCGGTGGAGAATACGTACGTCTTACCACTCAAGGTGTCAAAGAAGCTGAAAACCTGATGAATATCAACGCAGCCTTACGTCAGGACGGCTACATGACCCCATTGGTGGCCGATGTGCATTTCAACCCGAAAGTAGCAGATGTGGCAGCGCAGTATGCGGAAAAAGTCCGTATCAACCCGGGCAACTACGTAGACTCCGCACGTACTTTCAAGCATCTGGAGTATACCGATGAAGAATATGCACAGGAACTCCGGAAGATACGCGACCGTTTCGTCCCGTTTCTGAATATCTGCAAGGCCAATCACACGGCTATCCGTATCGGTGTGAACCACGGCTCGTTATCCGACCGTATCATGTCGCGCTATGGAGACACTCCCGAAGGCATGGTAGAATCGTGCATGGAGTTTCTGAGAATCTGCGTTGCGGAGCAATTCATGGACGTAGTCATTTCCATCAAAGCATCCAATACGGTAATCATGGTGAAAACCGTACGTTTGCTTGCCCACATCATGGAGAAAGAAGGGATGCACTTCCCCTTGCACCTCGGTGTGACGGAAGCCGGTGACGGTGAGGACGGACGTATCAAATCGGCCTTAGGCATAGGTGCTTTGCTGGCAGACGGGTTGGGTGATACCATCCGCGTATCTTTAAGTGAAGCTCCCGAAGCAGAAATTCCTGTTGCCCGGAAATTGGCGGACTATATTGTACAACGCCGTAACCACCCTTACATACCGGGTGCTGTAGCTCCCGAATTCCAGTATTTGTCTCCTGAACGCAGAGCCACGACAGCCGTGCGCAATATAGGCGGAGAAAACCTTCCCGTTGTCGTTGCCGCACGCTTGGACGGCAATATGGATTTCAATCCGCAGTTTATGCCCGACTATGTATACGTGGGCCGTCAACTGCCCGAATCTCCCATCGAAGGCATACAATATATTATCGATGCCGACCTTTGGGAAGGACAAGCCAACACATGGCCTGCATTTAAAGGCGAACAGCTGCCGTTTATCAGCGGATGCAGCGCATCACTGAAATTTCTGTTTATCACCTATATGGGATTGAACGACGAAGTGATTGCCGGACTGAAATACCACCCGGAAGTGGTACTTGTCGCACAAAGCAACCATCCCAACAGACTGGGTGAATACCGCGCTTTGGCGCACCAACTGATGAATGAAGGATTAAAGAATCCACTTGTCTTCTTCCAGCATTACGCTGAGACTGAAACTGAAAATCTGCAAATCAAATCGGCTGCTGATATGGGAGCACTCATCATCGACGGACTCTGCGACGGTATTTTCCTTTTCAACCAAACCGGCAAGGAAGGCGATAAGGCGATAGACGACAAGGTTGTAGACACCACAGCTTTCGGTATCCTGCAGGCAGGGCGCATCCGTACCAGCAAAACCGAATATATATCCTGTCCGGGATGCGGCCGTACGCTCTACGACCTCGAAAGCACCATTGCCCGCATCAAGCAAGCTACATCACACCTGAAAGGACTCAAAATCGGAATCATGGGTTGCATAGTCAACGGTCCCGGTGAAATGGCCGATGCCGATTACGGATATGTAGGTGCAGGACGGGGTAAAATCAGCCTGTATAAGAAAAAGGAGTGTATCGAAAAGAATATCCCCGAAGAGGAAGCCGTAGAAAAGCTGATTGAACTTATCAGAAAGAACGGAGATTATACCGAGCGGTAAATTTCTTATCCTCCATCAAAAAAACAGAGTCTCACAGCGTTTTCTTTTGCTCCGGATGCACAGGCAATGCTTACCGGATTCCGGAAAAGGAAAAACGCTGTGAGACTCTGTTTTTTGATGGTAATCCTAATATCTGAAACTCAAAAATACGCGGAAGGATTTTGACTTCATCTTCCACTTGTCACTTTCAATTGCATCCTCAAAGTCCGGAGCATCATAATCCATTCCTTCCTCATCAAAAGAAAGTCCGTTATAAGTAGCTTTCTTCGCCCAACGATGCTCTATACCGACCGAAATTGCTTTATAGGCAACAGAAGCACCAAACGCAAAATTGGAAACATATCCGTGTCCGAAGCTGTCATCAATAACCACCATAGAATAAGTAGGCACATAATGGAAATAGGCAGCCACTTTCAAATCACCTACCGGATTGACGGTAACAGATGGTCCCACGTGCATGGAAGCGTCTATCTGATGAATACCCAAATCGATATCTTCCTCGTAATAGTCGTCATAATCACTGCTGTAATCATTATAAGCACGTGTGTACGAACCAGTTTCCGCAAAGACATCCGGTTCGGAATACTTGGCATACGAAAGCTCAAACCATGTTGCATCAATACCGAATTTAATCATATTCAGCAATGGTTTCTTATGCAGGTAATACGTTTTTCCGAAAGTCAGGGAAACACCGAAATCGTTCTTCCATTCGGCCTCATCATCCAGTTTATCCGTCAAAGTCTGGCTGGTGATATAGCCGATATTAAAGTACTTGGCTCTCTTTTTCCATATTCTTTCATTTCTCGTCTCCTCTTCAGCTTTCTGTATCCTGTCAGAAAGATTACTAACCACCTGCAACAAAGAATCTTCTTTTTGGAAAGATTGAGCCTGAGAATCAGTTTCCTGAGCGATGACGCCTTGTCCTGTCAAAATAGCGGCTGACAGCACCAACCAAAATAGCTTTTTCATCATAACGTTGTCTGTGTTTCGCCTATGGTTCCTTCGTTCGACATACTATAAACAGTGAGAAAGCGCAGGAACACCAAAGGAATATCCTTTAACGCTTATTTGTTTTATTTTTGCAAAAGTAAAGGTTTATACACATACGCACAACGAGCCAAAAACGCAATAGAAACTAAAAAACCGGAATAGCGAACTATTCCGGTTAAAATAAGGATTATGATGATGTTTTTTTATTTTTCCTTTTTACTCTCATCCGGTTTAACCGGCGGGACACTGAGCATTTCTTTATATTTTTCCGGAGCAGTCAATATCCCGACAGCCTCTTTCAGGTCCTTATCATCTTTCAACTGTTGGATAATACTTCCACGCTGATAGTAGTAACGTTTGATAATTTCCACTGCAATCATCTCCTTTATATCCTTTGAGAAGTGGTCGAGGTCACGCTCCAGGTTATGAGACAACTTTTTCTCCAAAGCCTTGAACTCGTCCGACGCATCCGTCAGGTATCCTTCAAACTCCGCCATTTCTTTCAAGTTCTTCAAAATTTTCTCAGTCTGCTGGTCGTACTTGAAATCGGCTTTCTGTACCATCGCCTTAAAGTCGGCATAGTCGGCATCCGTTATCTTAAAATCTTTAGGAGCCGGAATCGTGGGGTGCTTCAAACAATACTCCGTAGCGTAATTAAATATCAAGTTGTCATTCACCAAGTAGAACAGGATATTAGGCAACTTGTCCTGCTTGACGGTAATATCGGGAGTAACTCCGCCACCGTCACGTACCTCACGTCCGGCAGCAGTATGGAATACGGTAGTCAAGCTATCCGGAATACGCCCTACGCTACCGTCCTCATTGCGGTGTTTGTAGTCGATAGCCTGCACGCAACGGCCGCTCGGAATATAGTATTTGGAAGTTGTCAGTTTCATTGTGCCTCCATAAGGCAGCGGACGGGTGGTCTGTACAAGTCCTTTTCCAAACGTACGGTTACCCACCACCACCGCACGGTCATAATCCTGCAATGCACCTGCCAGGATTTCCGATGCGGAAGCCGTAGCACTATTCACCAGCACAGCCAGCGGAATTTCCAAATCCAGCGGCTCACGCAACGTCTTGTACGTATTGCTTGCCTGTTTGGTCTTTCCTTTCGTTGTCACCAGTGTTTTGCCGCGCGGCAGGAAGAAGTTGGCTATTTCCACGGCTTCGTCCAGCAAACCGCCGCCGTTATTACGCAGGTCGATAACCAAAGAAGTTATTCCCTGCTTTTTCAAATCAAGAAATGCCTGCTTGAACTCTTTGGAAGGATTACCGGAGAAAGTGCTCAGGTTGATATAACCGATGTTGTTATCCAACATTGCATAATAAGGAATAAAAGGCAACTGGATAGAACGACGAACGATATCGAATTCCAACGGCTGTTCCGTTCCGGGACGTTGCACCTTCAGTTTGAAGCTCGTGCCTACCTGCCCGCGAAGCATCTCGCTAACCTCCTGATTATTCTTTCCTGCAAGGTCCTTGCCGTCGATTTCCATAAGAATATCGCCTGCCTTCAGGCCTACGGTAGCCGCCGGCATATGTTCATAAGGTTCGGCTATCATGGAACGCTTCAGTTTGGTATTCCAGGTTATGATAGAGCCGATACCGCCATACGTATTCTTCAACATCTGTTCCAGTTCGCTTTGGTCGTCTTCCGGAAAATATTGCGTATAGGGGTCAAGTGAATACAGCATGGATTCGATGCCGGTACGGATAGTCTTGTTCGGGTCTATCGTATCCACATAAAACATATCCAATTCCTTTACTATAGAATTGAATATATCCAAATTCTTTGCCACCTGAAAACTACGGTTGTCTCCACTCTTAAACCCGAAAAAGAAACTTGTACCTACTGCTACCAATAGGACAGCTATCCAACGTATCTTTAAATATTTCATATATTCTAATTTATCATTATTATATCTTCCTTTATCTTCTCCCACTTTGAATCCGGCAGTTCCGTTCCAATCACCTGTATTACCTCACCCGACAGGATAGCACCTATTTTTCCGCACTTCTCCAAAGAATATCCGCAAGTCAGTCCATATAGAAAACCTGCCGCAAAAAAATCTCCGGCACCGGTAGTATCAACCACTTTCGCCACCGGCACAGCCTCAACACGTACTTCTTCCGTTCCCTTACGAATCAGCGAGCCGCGCGCTCCCACCTTTACAATGGCAATGCTACACATTTTAGCGATAATATCCAACGCTTCCTCAGGTTCTTTACCGGTAAACGCCTTCGCCTCTTCCTCATTGGCAAAAACAATATCCACATATTTATTTACCAGCAAAGAGAAGAACTCATGGTCGCCTGCCACGATGTTATAACTTGCCATATCCAGACAAACCTGCAAACCGGCTTCTTTGGCCAACTCAATAGCCCGGAGAATCATATCGTGTTCCTGTACCAGATAACCCTCTATAAACAGATAAGTATATCCCTTGAACATCTCCAGCGACAGTTCTTCCGCTTTCAACGTAGACGCTGCTCCCAAATATGTGCCGAACGTGCGCTCTCCGTCCGGAGATATAAAAGTAGACGCCACTCCCGAAGGCAATGTATCTGAAACTAATAAATCAGCTTCCGTTCCATGCTTCAGCAAACTTTCCCGAAAAAAGTTACCATAAGAATCATTATTTATCTTTCCGATGAACCCGGTTCCCGCTCCAAGCTGCGCCATGCCACGGATTGCATTTCCGGCAGAGCCACCGGTAGCCAAATGAGTTTTCATACGGCTAAATTCTTCATTGATTTTCAGTAACTTATCTTCATCTATAAGCGTCATACTGCCCTTGGGCAAGTCCATTTTAGTTAAGATTTCATCACTGTCAAGGGTTGCTAACACATCGACCAATGCGTTTCCCAATCCAATTATTTTATCCATTTCTGATATTTTTTTTGCAAAGATATTGCATATTTCAAAATATCCTATTACTTTTGCAGCGCATTTGAGAAAAAACAACATTCTTCCTTAGCTCAGTCGGTTAGAGCATCTGACTGTTAATCAGAGGGTCCTTGGTTCAAGTCCAAGAGGAAGAGCGAAAGAAAAACTTAAATGCAACATTCTTCCTTAGCTCAGTCGGTTAGAGCATCTGACTGTTAATCAGAGGGTCCTTGGTTCAAGTCCAAGAGGAAGAGCGAAAGAAAAACTTAAATGCAACATTCTTCCTTAGCTCAGTCGGTTAGAGCATCTGACTGTTAATCAGAGGGTCCTTGGTTCAAGTCCAAGAGGAAGAGCGAAAGAAAAACTTAAATGCAACATTCTTCCTTAGCTCAGTCGGTTAGAGCATCTGACTGTTAATCAGAGGGTCCTTGGTTCAAGTCCAAGAGGAAGAGCGAAA